>OGPA01001031.1_pt1 | contig 24692 bp, 24 predicted proteins | sample 1552841 | NCBI WGS metagenome assembly OGPA01 (sample SAMEA2579916, study PRJEB22360) | human gut metagenome | reverse complement strand
CCTTTTTCGTTCCTCAAAAGAGTAAATTTCCAAAAAGTGTTGCCTTATTTATTCTTTCCATATAGGAGATGTTTATCAGAGAAAAAAAGGAAAAAAACATGTTGGTTGTGATGTGCTTACTTTACCAATTCATATTTTCCTTCAATCCGTTCTGCAAGACTCGTCATATCCTCATTGATTTTGGTACGGGTTATCTCCGCATATATTTGAGTAGTGGAAATGCTTCGATGTCCTAATGTCTGGCTAATCGTTTCTATCGGAACACCCATTGAAAGACAAAGGGTTGCATAGCTATGTCTTGCCATGTGGTAGGTCAGTCGTTTATCAATCTTGGCTGCTTTTGCTATCTTTTTCAACTGAATATCAGCATTTTCTATTGTGCATAACCTGAACACCCTTCCACCAAAACCAGCAAAAGCAGTGTCCCAGTATTTTTCGATAAGCCGTAACGGAATATCAAGTAGTGGAATATAAGATGTACTTCCAGTCTTTTGACGGTTCAGGACAATCCATTGTTTACCATCTTCTTTCCGTACAATATTATCATGTCGTAAGTTCTTTAAATCCACATAGGCAAGCCCCGTAAATGTCGAAAATATAAACATATCACGAATAAAATTGGCACTCTCATGCTTCATGTCTACTTGCATCAATCGTTCTATTTCATCCATAGATAACCATTTCCGTGTAATTGTTATCCGCTGCGGACGATAACCAAAGAACGGGTCTTGATACATCCAACCTCTGTTTAAGGCTCGCATTACAACCCGACGTAATGGTTTTATTGTATTGTTGGTTGTGCTTGCGCTTAATTGCAAATTGACTTTTAGATAGTAAACATACGATTCTATAAAATCGAAATCAACTTGGGTAAACGGAATATCGGTTACCCCATATTTATATTGTAAAAACTCTTTCAAATGATAATAGCTACGACAAAGATGTACATAGGTGGTTCTCACTATCAAAATACCGACAGACTGCCGTTTTTCCTCAATTAAGGCTGCAAACTCTTGTATCAAACTGTTCTGCTTTATACCTATTCCCTTGATAGCGTTTTTCAGGATTTCAGCCGTAATGTAGCTTTTGTTTTCCAGTAAGGTTTTATAGTAGCGGATAAGTTCAGCCCGATAGTTTTCTATCTGTTTGTTAATGTTTGTTTCTTCCTTTGATTTGCCTGTGGCTACTCCCTGTTTGGCATCCCATTTTTCGGGAGATAACTCTAAACCCGTACTGAAAGCTGAGCTTTTACCATCCACACTGATACGCCCCATGATGGGGCAGTTGCCAGATTTTTTCTTTTTGCTGGTATTTAAGTAAAAGAGTATAGCGAAAGTGCTTCTATTGCTTTGCATAATACCTGTATTTTGGATTATTAAAAGTTGAATTTAGTGGCAAGACGTGCAGATAGCTGCTGCATATCGTTGCCTATCTTTTCATTGTTAAGACATGCATAGCGTTGGGTTGTCTGAATATGCTTATGTCCTAACATTCGGCTGACACTCTCAATCGGAACGCCTTGTGAAAGGCAAATTTGAGAAGCAAAAGTGTATCTTGCCATATGGTAGGATAAGCACCGATTAATACCACAGTTTCTCGCAATTCGTTTTAAACCGACATTCACCTGTCCTAAACTCATGTGCGGAAATACTTTTCCATCGGGAGCAAGCCCCTTGTAGCACTCCATGATTTGAATAGGGATATTCAATAGTTTTACATTAAACTCCGTATGTGATTTTTGCCTATTTGCAGAAATCCATAGGCTACCATCGTCTTCGGTAATAATATCTTTCCAAGAGAGTTTATGCAGGTCTGCATAAGCTAAGCCAGTAAACACCGAGAACAGAAACATATCACGGATAAAACGTTGTGTACCTGATTTAAGGGGAGTTTTCATTAACAAATCCAATTCATCATTGGTGAGTGATTTGTTTTTAAGCTCGGTCTTTTCCAATTCAAAACCGTCAAAAGGCGGACGGGTGATAATTCTTCGATGCAACGCCAAACGTATGACCTTGTTTAACAAGACAATCCGAGCCTTAACGGTTCTCGGCTTCATCTTACGTTTTATACGGAAAAAGAAATTCAATGCTTCGATGAAAGGTAAATCCAGCTCGGTCAGTGGAATATCCTCTACATGGTATTCTTCCCGAAGAAATTGTTTAAGCTGTTTATAAAGGACTTCGTATTGCTTGTAGGTGGATTGTGCCCGGTCAATACCTATTCTTCCTTTGAAGTCTTCCATCATTTCACCGAACAGGATAAGTAGCGTTTTCTGTGCGGTGGCAATTCCTTGAAAAGCATTCTTCACTTCAATAGCGGTTACTTTTCCTATCCGCTTTAAAATGTCCCTGTAGTGCGTGTGTATGGAGAGATTAATTTTATTAATCTCTCTGTTGAGTTCAACGGCAACACGACTTTTTCCAATTGCCCGACCTGATTTTACATTCCAAAGCCGTTCTTCTATTTTCAGTTTTGAGCCAAATTGTGCGATAGAGTTACCGATGATGATTTTACCTACAATCGGGTAAAGGGCATCGGGATTTGTTTCTGTTCTTTCTGTGTTCCCCTCTCGTTTAAGGTAAAAGTACACCTTTAGTTCGTTGTTCATAACGCTCACATTTTAAGTTCGTAAAATTACTTTCAATATGAGTTATCTGAACAATGCAAACCACAGACAGACAACGTTATAACCAGACGTTTAACGTCATTGTTTTGCTCTGCTTTTCGTCTATTGGAACGGGTAACGGTTTAGAAACGGAAAGCCTGCTCTAATCCGCTTTTTCCTGCTATTTCGCTACTCGGTATCCAAAGACACTAAAAGACATACATTTCTATTAACCAATCAATTACCTTGCTTTTCTCTAATTCTTCTTTCAAGCATCTTGTTTCAACCGCGACAAGAAAGCGCCGGACCAGGTACATGTAACCCTGATCCGGCAGTCGATGCCTTCTTCGATGAATAAAGATATCTTCTTCTCATTGAGTAATGCCGGACAGGATATTTCCAGAGCCTTGCTACGTTATCCGGAATTAGTGGAAATACTGGCAAAACGGATGAATACTCCGCAGTATAAAGTAAGGGAATTTGTCAACAGCCTTCAGGAAGTAGTGGGAGAAACGTTGTTAAAGGATGATAGCGGGATTATGCTGCAGGGGTTCGGTACTTTTACCTTGTGGAAACAATCTGCTCGTCCGGGCCGTAATCCGCGAACCGGCAACGAATGTCTGATCCATGCACGCAAAAGCGTGAAGTTCAAACCCGGAAAGTTTTTGCTGAGCGCATTAAATGAAAAAGACAGTTAATCCCGAAAGGGTAAATACTGCGCTCCGGGAGGGACAAACTATTCCCCCTTCCGGAATGCAGTATGTATGAAGAACTGAAAAAATTGTTCGGGACAGACACGCCATCTGTCAGATTGTTTAAAATTAAATTGAAGGAACTCTCCGAAGAAGAACAAACCTTCTACTATCAGGCAGCCTTACATGCTGCCTTTTTTGATTGGAGGATCATGTCCGATCGTTACCGTCTCTTTGTTACTCATTTGTTTACTCATAACTGGCAAATGACATTGGATTACCTGTTGCATTCTACTGTGATGGGCTCTCTTCGTTTCGAGTTGCTGGATCCGAAATTGCTTCAACAGGTGATCACCTTGCTTGAAGGGAAGCAGGAGGATGGGTATACGCCTTCGTTTCCGCATCTGGCTTTTGTTTTTATGCTGGCTTTCAAAGAGGATTACAGTGTGAAGTATTTCAGTAAACAGCTCCGTGAGAATAAGTTGCTGGAAGAAGACTTCTGGCATTTACTCGAACGTATCAGGCATGGAAATGAGCCAGAACAACCTTGTGATGATTAACAAAACATAAAAGAACAACTTTCTAACCTTCCGAAATATGCTGTGGGTATTTCGTTACTACCTGCCCGTATACAGGCTACCTGTCTTACTGACCTTTCCGGGTTGCATATTTCGGAACATTCCATTTTTCTATCCTATTATCTTTGTTTTGTGCCTGACTAACGGCAGTTTGATTATTAACTACTAAACATTAATTATTATGGGTGTAAAGTTTAAATTGGTATCAAAAAGAAATTTGGGGAATGACAAGGAAGAAACTCCGGAAAAGATTTATGCACAGATTGTGTCGGGCGATTATGTCCCGTTTGAAGAATTTGTAGAGGAAGTGGCAGACAGCAGCGGTGTGGGAAGCGCCGGAGTAAAGGCGGTACTGGATCGTGTGAATGTAGTACTGGTGCGCCATCTACAGCATGGCCGCCGTGTAGCGGTAGGGGAGTTGGGTACTTTCCGTTTTACGCTAGGCTCGGTGGGGGTGGCCGAAGCCACTAAATTCGATACGAATCTGATAAAGGAACCCCGTGTGAGGTTCTATCCGGGGAAGGCGCTCCGGACGATCAAGAGCCAGACTAGTTTTGAACGCCTGACGGAGAAGAAGGAGGAAGAAAATAAGGAGAATGAGGACGACAGACCGGTAATCGAGTAAGTTGACAGGTGAAATAGACAGGGAATGATGAAACGGGTAACGGTTCAGTTGATTATTGCAGTCCTGCTCACATTGAGCGGGATTGTTCTTCTCTTCAGCGGTTTCTGGGTAGACCCTGACGGATTGATAGACAGTAGTGTGCTGGTGGCTTTCGGGGAGATCAGCACGTTTGCCGGAGCACTTTTCGGAGTGGATTATACATATAAATTTAAAATGAACAATCATGACTGACACGACACACAAGACGATTACAACACACAAAGCCATGTTGAGCGAACATTTCAGCAAAGAAGAAATGAGTTACAGCCGTATCGCTGTAGAGAACGGACTAGATAATGAGCCTCCGCCTGCGGCGCTTCATGCTCTCGGTTACCTGGCTCTCCATCTGCTGGAACCGTTGAGGCAAGTATACAATGCCCCGATCGCTATCCTGAGCGGTTACCGCAACGAAACCGTAAACCGTTTGGCCGGTGGCATCGCTGCCAGTCAGCACCGGAAAGGGGAGGCTGCCGATTGTTATATCCCAAAAGGGCCGGGTTATTTACTCAATTTGCTGATAAAATCAGGATTAGTTTTCGATCAGGCTATCTTATACAAAAAACGCCGGTTCCTTCATCTTTCTTTAAAAAAGAAGGGATGCAACAGGATGCAGGTGTTATTATATATAATGTGTCTGATATTTCTATTACCCTCTTGCCGGATACGGCGGAATAGTGCAAGGGAAGAATATACTTTCCGCGCTGACTCTTTGATTGTCTCCGGTAAAGGCTCGTCCCTCTTGAACCATAAAATATTTACCGTAGATTCCATAAACTGGAATATAACCCGAATGCTCTTTTCGCCACCCGACAGCATCGGCCATCAATATCCTACAGAAATGACTTTACTACAAGGCAACAAACATCGTAACATGATTGACACGGTCAGTTATACGAATAATTCATTATTGGAAATAACCCATCAACAAACAAACCAGTCCGCTTTCTCTGAAAATAAGGAATATAATAAGTCTTCATCTATAAGAATCTGGATAATTTTCGGTGTCCTATTTGCCGGAGGTTATGTTTGGTGGAATATTGCTTCTTCCTATAATTTTAATAAATAATAATTAGTATAGAACGCATACAATATAAATCAACTTTGTCTAAATCATCCCATACAAATTGGAGCCGGTTCGGTCATTAATAAACAGTTTGTAGGATGCGGAAATATCTATTTGCAATATACAGTGACAGGGGATGTGCCTTAAATATTAAGTTTAAGCAGATATGTAAATATCTTTAAAGTAGGTTGGAATAGACTGAAATAAGTGATATAAGTTGTAAGTGTTTATAAAAACAAAAGGATTAGAAAACAGTTTCTAATCCTTTTTTATTGGAGGTTCCTGGCGGATTTTAAACCACCAATATAATCTCTTTATTTCCAATTGATTAGAGCTCTCTTGGCTTCACTACTGTAAAACAATTGTAAAACAAATATTCTGTTTAAATCGTTTATTAATAGTCACAAAGATAAACTGATAATTTTAATTTGCAAAGAAAAAAAATGGAAAGATTTATTCTATTTCTTCTTTAAGAGTGCCTCTAAACCATGATAAACAAATGTTTCTGTTAAACAGCTAACTTCGCTTCAACAATCTGCATTAGAAAATCCCTTCAAAATCTTACAAGTTTGTGCTTGGAAAATACTTATTTACCATCTGCCCAACTTCCTTGAGCCATATTTTACGCTGTTCAAGCGAACTGTCTGCTATGATACGGAACATAATACGGTCAAATGTGGTAACCCCGCAAAAATCAAAAATACAGTCTTTCCAAATACGCTGCAAAGGGTCACTAAACACTTCATTCTCTCTTTTTTCAGGAGTATTAGATGTGTTAAAAACAATACCTGTCTTTGCTTTCAATAAGCCAATTGGCAATCCTCCACCATTATCTCCAACTGGAAATGTATATGCCACATTTTCACGTAAAACTCTATCAACCCAACCTTTCAAAATAGCAGGTGGTTGTCCCCACCAATTTGGGTGCACTATTATTATCCCATCCGCTTCTCTTATTTCTCGTTGGTGCAATTCCAATAAAATATCATCGGCTTTGTCACTAACCAACTCCTTGCTAGTTATTACAGGGTTAAAGTTCTCACTACACAAGTCATGGAACATTACTGTATGACCACTTTTTTTAAGGGTATCTATTGCAGTTTGGGCAATAGCTGCATTAAAACTATTCTCATAGGGATGACCTAATATAACAGATATTTTCATTTTGCTTATATTATGTGAATTAGTATATTATAAAAAACATCAAACTTTTATCTTAGCATACTTTGTTCATCAACTGCATATGTTTTAAGATTTCATTCTAGCCTAAGCCATGATAGACAAGTACTTCTGCAAGGCAGTTATCTCCGCTTCAACAACCAGCTTCTGAAAGTCTTCTGTCAAATGCTCTGTGTGCGACTTTTCCAATGCTTTGTAGTAGCAGACTTTAGCATCATTTAATATAGCCGCTTCTTGTAGAGCCTTATGCACTCCTAATAAAATACATCCGTCAATTATCACTTGCCTTTTCTTTTTACAAACACATTCCACTTTCGAGATAAACATATTATAGAGGCACTTTAATATACTGGCATCCTCATATCTTTTTTCGGAAGTAATACCATCTTTAAGCAGTGCTTCAACCTCTACATAAGTATAGGCATTACTTGCTATTTTAGCAGAATAATAACTCCACACTACAGCCAATTTTTGGATTTCATGTGAACGTAAATCTGACAACTTTGCCAAAGGATGATTCAATATGAAATCCACTTTCTTTTGTTGTACTTCATTGAATATCTGTATCATAACGGTCGCCCAGCTTTATAAGATGCCAACAAATAGCTCGGATTTTCATAATACATACTGCTGTTATAGTTATCTATGCTATCAGAAATCCAAGAATTGTACACCTCAATCAGTACATCAATTGCAGGTTTGTTATCGGTATTACAAATATCTGCAATCAATCTATGATAAACTTTTCCCATATCCCAATGAGTAGGAATCCGATATTGGCAAGCTGCTACGTTATCAAAACATCCTGTTTCAATAGAGTGTTTATTGATTAACTCATGTGTTATCTTATCTATATTCTCACTATGATAAACATCTGCCAAGTCATAAAGATGTTCCAGTTCGTCTTTACCAAGAGTATTGACTACAACCTTGCGTTCATTCTTTGTTTGGCGGGCAATATAATCAATCAGGCTGCAAACAAAGAAAAGGTCGTTTTGCTTTTTATCTTCCCGTCCGTTCATTCTTTACCTCCTCGCTTCTTTTAAAAGTTAAACACTCTAACGCTTGCTGAGTACAAAAGTTAATCTGATGAGTAGGATATTTGAATTTTGCCAGTACCCAAAATTGTTCTTTTGTCAATACTCCATTTATATAGTCGGAAATGTAGTTGTAGATTTGGTCGTCTGCCATTGCGCCAATAACTATATCATAGTCATGCTTTATGCCATTCCGACAATTCACGATAAAATCCAACCATTCCTCTGTCATTTCCTTAAAATAAAGAACCTTTAAGGCTGGATTTTCTTTATAGTCATAAGTACTGATTATAGGAGTAGGATAGCGTTTTGACCATCGGGCAGCTTGTTCCTTGATTTCTGTACAATAAAAACCATTGCCGAAGTCTTTGGCAAATTCTCCTTCTATTATTCGAGGAGTTTCTACAGATTGGTATCCTCCGTGATATATTGTCATAATGGTTAGATTTTATTGTTCCCTATAATGCTCTTAGCCTCATAATGCTTAACCCTGCCTTTCAGTTCATCAATATCCTTCTTAATAGAATCAGTAACAGGAATATTGTGCTTATCCAAAAAAGACATAAGTTTCTGTAATTCTTCCTGTACTTCCATCTTTCGGATGCCATAGTAGTAGGTAGATGTAAAGTCGAACTCGTCTTTTGTCATTAATAATCTTGCGACATCTTTAGAGGTAGTTTTATCAGTAACTTCAATCTCTGATTCCAATAGAGAAGAAATGTATTTTAAATCTGACGCATCAGGACTATACTGTTTCTTTAGTACATCAAAGTATGAATTAAACATTTGTTCTTCAGCATCCCATTCGAGCTTTACCATCGCAAAGCCATGAATTGAATAGGCAATTACCTTTTTAATGAGTCCTTCTAACTCTTCCTTGTTGATAGAAATACAATTAGAGGTATCGGCAGAGTAGTTATCGAAGAAATAGGCAGGTTCTATATTAAAGTATTGAGCCATAGTTAGCAGCGTGTCTGTCTTGGTAGAGTTCGCTTTGATGATTTTGTGCAAACTCTGCTCTGTCATACCCAGTTCAACGGCTGCCTGTTTCATTGTTACGTTTTTCTTTTCGCACAACTCTTTTATTCTTTCAAGATGAACCATAAGATTGTATTTAAAAGTTAAATGCTAAATAAATAGTTTAGCTTCAACTGTATTCTTTCTATATTTGCAACCACGAAGATAAGAAATAAAATTTAGTTCTAACTATCTATCGTGTCTGCCTTCTGATAAACTTCACTGATGGCTTTGTTGTAGTAATAACAACGAGGTTCAGAACCACGTACCGTATTCGATACCTTGTTCCAATGTTTGGGGTAAACTGCTATGTTCATACTGATTAGAGTAGAACGACGATAAGCAGTGTAACGCAGACAAACCATTTGTTTGCCTTCTTTGGTTGCATAATCCTTGCGCAACTCAATCTAAATCGTAGCTTTCATTACAATTCTGGGCTGTTTTACTGTAAAACAATTGTAAAACAAAAGCTGAAAACTATGAAATTTCTTCTTCCAATCCTTCCATCACAGAGGATGTAAGTACTTAAAAAAAACAGAAGGATTAGAAATTTTCTTTCTAATCCTTTCTTGCTATTGGAGGTTCCTGGCGGATTCGAACCGCCGTACATGGTTTTGCAGACCACTGACTAAGCCACTCATCCAAGGAACCGGACTTTGTTTTGCAAATATTGATAAGTATCTCTTTGGAGGTTCCTGGCGGATTCGAACCGCCGTACACGGTTTTGCAGACCGCTGACTAAGCCACTCATCCAAGGAACCGTTTGTCTCAAATGACGTATTATCGTTTTTGCGAGTGCAAAGAAAGGCATTATGTTTGGAATATGCAAATCTTTTTCATTCTTTTTGCAGGCGTTGATAGTTGCAGAACTAAGGAAAAAGAAGTTACTTTGTCTCCTGTTAGTATAAATATAAAGGAATGAATTATATAGAAACGGAAATACCCGGTGTCTGGATCATTGAACCAAAAGTGTTTAATGATGCGAGGGGATATTTTATGGAAGCTTATAAGCAGGCTGAGTTTGAACAACACATTGGTAAGATAAATTTTATACAGGACAATGAATCCTGTTCTTCCAAGGGAGTACTTAGAGGTTTACACTACCAACTGGCCCCTTATTCGCAATCGAAACTGGTAAGGGTGATAACAGGACGAGTACTGGATGTGGCTGTCGATCTTCGTGCCGGTTCTCCGACATTCGGTAAGTATGTAGCTGTGGAACTTTCAGCAGAGAACAAACGCCAGTTTTTTATTCCACAAGGATTTGCACATGGATTTCATGTGTTGAGCGAAGAAGCAATCTTTACCTATAAGGTCGATAATCCTTATATGCCTACCCATGAAAGAGGCCTGCGATTTAACGATCCTGGGATTGGTGTAGACTGGGGGATCACAAATATAGATGCTGTGAATTTATCAGAGAAAGATACAAAAGCCCCACTATTGAGTGAGGCGGAATATAATTTTACATTTAAATAATACGGACGATGAAGACTTATCTGGTTACCGGTGCAGCCGGTTTTATTGGCGCTAACTTTATCAAATATATGCTAGCGGAACATCAGGATATAAAAATCGTGGTTCTCGACCTGTTGACTTATGCAGGTAATCTGGGTACGATTGCGGAAGATATCGATGGCAAACGTTGCGAATTTGTAAAAGGAGATATCTGTGACCGTGTACTGGCTGATGAACTTTTTGCAAAGTATAACTTCGATTATGTGGTTAACTTTGCCGCAGAGAGCCATGTGGACCGTAGTATTGAAAATCCGCAGTTGTTCCTCGTAACAAACATATTGGGTACACAGAATTTGCTCGATGCTGCCCGCAGAGCCTGGGTGACAGGAAAAGACGAAACCGGCTATCCTCAATGGCGGGAAGGTGTCCGTTTCCATCAGGTATCGACCGATGAGGTGTACGGCAGTCTGGGAGCAGAGGGGTATTTCCACGAAACAACCCCGTTGGACCCGAGAAGTCCGTATAGTGCTTCCAAGACCAGTGCCGACTTGTTTGTGAAAGCCTATTCCGATACCTATAAAATGCCCGTAAGTATCACCCGTTGTTCAAATAATTATGGCCCTTATCATTTTCCGGAGAAGCTGATCCCACTGATCATCAAGAATATCCTGGAGGGTAAATCCCTGCCGGTGTATGGTGACGGAACGAATGTTAGAGATTGGCTGTATGTAGAAGACCATTGCAAGGCTATCGATGCCGTTATTCATCGTGGACGGGTAGGCGAGGTATATAATGTAGGCGGTCATAACGAAAAACAGAATATTGAAATCGTTAAACTGACCATCAATACAATCCACCGGTTAATGACCGAGCAACCCGAGTACCGCCAGATGCTCAAGAAGAAGGAGATTGGTCCGGATGGACAGATTTCGATCGACTGGATTAACGACAGCCTGATCACTTTCGTGAAAGACCGTCTCGGACACGACCAGCGCTATGCCATCGACCCGACAAAAATATCCGAGGAACTGGGATGGACACCTGAAACCAGCTTTGAGGTAGGTATCGTAAAAACGATCCGCTGGTATTTGGAAAATCAACAGTGGGTGGAAGATATCACAGGTGGCGACTATATGAAATATTACGACCGGATGTATTCCGGCCGTTGATTATAAGACACCGGTATCTTCCGTAGCCGGTGTCGGTATATGATTTGAAGAGAGACTGCCCACCAATTCGGGGGCAGTCTCTTTTATTTGCTTACGTATTGATTCCCGTATCTCTTTCCGGATATTTGTGCGCGTGCTATCCAGTTCGGCTTCTTTGGCCGGCTTGAAGATATCTTTATAGCGGCATTTCACGATCTTGTATTTGAAATTATCCAGATTGCCGGTAATATCTATCCCCAACTTGAATGGAACGGGTGATTTCAATACCGAGAGGTGATAGTTGAATGTCATATCGAGATTGTGCGTACCTCCGACAGCCACTTTATAACGGTCCATTTCGACAAGGAAGGGGAATACCTCTATTTTATTGTCCTTGATGGCCAGGTCGACCGAAATGCTATCTATCACATTCCGTTTTTTATTCTTGAACATAAGCGTTTTCGATATTTCGGTAAAAGTCTCGCCATCCAGCAATACCATGTTTTCACCATGCAGGTAACAGGCCGAATGCAGAGACGGGAGTTCGAGCGACATCGTGGAGTCCATCTTACAAGTTGCCGTGATCTGGCAATCCACTACTCCTTCAAATGAACGTAACATAGGTACCAGAGTGTCGATCGCAGGATACAGGCTGATTAGTTTCTCTACCATTACATCTTCCATATCGAGATCGAAGCCGGCAGATGCCCCTCGGCTATCTTTTGCCGTATAGAACATCGTCATATTTCCACGGCCGATGTTTGAGTTCATCGCGAGGTTGCTCAGGTTGACGCTTTGGTTGCGGATAATAATTTCACCTTCTACATTACTCAGTTCGGCATCTTTGAAGTCTATCTTTTTCGCATTGGTATGAAGTGTCATATCCAGATTGGCCGGGATAACGAATACCTGATCGGTCGTGTCGAGTGAGGCGACGGAAATAGCGTCCTGTAAGGTATGGGTATCCAGGGTTGCCAGGCTTTCCGTATCTATACCGGTATGGCCTGCGGACTCTTGTAATTCGGCATATTGCATGCCTGAGTTTATTGCTTTTATCAATTGGTTGCAATCGATATAATCGGAGGTAAGGGAGAAGTTTCCTCTCAACTTGCCTCCCCGCAACATAGCCTGACGGATGCTTTTGATTTCTCCGTTCAGCATGAAGTCGCTTTTACCCAGATGCAGGCGAGCATCGGTGAGGGTGATATCGTTTGTGTTAAATTTCAATGTTGTCTGATCGATTTTCATCGGGATAGGCATTATCCGGCTGAACCCACGCATCTGTTTGAACGAGAGGCTGCCCCGCACTTCCCACTGTCGTAATAGTTGGGAGGTGACGTCGGTGGAGTCTATTTGAACCTGATTGCCTGTTGTCCTTGTGCGACGTGGCCGTTTTGCTGAGTTGGTACGGACTGTGTCTGTCCGGGCAAGCCATCGCTGACGCATCGCATCACGGTAAGGCAGGGCTTCCAGATTAAATGTATTTTCCGAGAGTATCATCCCGGTACGCATGGGGATAATAAAATAACGTAGCGTGTCGACGGAGATCGTAGCCCCGAGCGTCGGTATCCGTTTGTCGGAAACCGACGATTTGATCCCCCCTTTCAGTACAGTTTTTCCGGCTACCAGTAATACGGAGTCCGGCAGGCGGGTACGCAGGTAGTCGAATCTGATTTGGCCTGTCATCGGGATAACGGCTGTTGTATCTATTACAGGAGACGTTTTTGCCTGTATAGCCAGCTTACTTATGTTGGTGTTTATGGCGTCTTGATATTTCATGTTCAGACTATCTACTGACATCGACATACTCAATAAATCTTTGTTGTCCAGATACGAACTGCTCAATCCTGTCGAGTCCACAGAGAAATGTGCTTTGGTAATAAATACATCCATCCCAAGCGGCAAGCTGTAAGCTTTCAGCGTGTCGATATTCAAGAGGCCGGAGGCATGAACCTTTCCGTACTGGCTATTTAGCAGGTCGTCTATATTAAAAGAGGCGGAGAGATCAGCGTCCATCACCCCCTGCAGGAACAAGGTATCCGGATTAATGAACTCTTTTGCCAGACGGGTAAAGTCTATTTTCCCTTTTATGTTTGTATCCACATTCGGTGAGGTTAGCAGATTGGTGACTTTGCCCTGCATATCGAGGGAGGTGGTCATTCCTTTCAGGGTCAGTTGTTCGAGGGATAGGAATGAGGAGTCGGGATACATGCCGTTCAGATGCAGGTCCATATCCATTTGCAGGGTATCGATTCCTTGTTTGACCCCCTTCATATGATAAGAACCGTTCTCTATCTTGCAACACAGGTTGACGGACGGCACGATACTGTCGCCCAGGAAACCATGTATATTCCCTTCCATGATAATAGAACCTTTCGCAACAGTCTTATCCCGGTTCTGGAAATAAGCGTCCGGTATGAAATGAAGCAGGTCATTCATGTCGGATATCTTAAGCCCGACTTCCATATCGATACGTGTCTGTTTCAGGAAAGGCAGGCTGCTGACGGAACCGTCGGCGGTGAAAGGAAGGTTGTTTACCAGTAATTCAGCATTGTTCAGTGTCACGGTGTTGTAGTTATCCGAGAGCAGGAGTTGGCTTTTCAGTTTCAGGGCCAGCTTGTTTGCGAGTGTATAAGTCGGGCTGCTGAAGAGAATGGAGGTACAGCCTGTTTCGACATCCAGCTTATTACCTCCGGTAGTCAGTGAGCCATCGAGACTGAGGAAGAAACCGTTTATCTCGGCAAACAGGTCGCCCTGGCGGTCGTCGTAAGTGAAGCGGCCGTTGGTAATGCGTACTTTCTGCAAGTCGATGGGAGGCAAGGGTTTCTTGTCGGTTGCGGCAGAGTCGGGTTCGCTTGAATAGATATCCCAGTTGGCGGAACCTTTCTTGTTGACGTAGCCGTAAAAACGGGGTTCTTCTATATTTACTTCACCGATCGTAATCTTACCACCGAACAGGTAGTCGGTTGGACGGAACGAGATCACTGCCTGTTTGAATGCCAGTAGCGAGTCGGACGGGATAGCCAGTTCTTCGGCATGTACCGTCGAGTCTTCGGCGGCGTGTGATATCAGGCGCCCGTTGACCAGTTTGATCCCCAGATGCGGATAGGTCTCGAAGTAGGTCAATTCGATCCGTTCGCAATCGAGGTGCGCATCAAGGAATTTATTAGTTTGCTCGATAACGAGTGGAGTCAGTTTTTCGGGAGGTAGTACTCCCCAGTTAAGAATACTGAAACCGATGCCCGGTAGGATAAAGAACAGGGTTACGGCAATGGATACGATGATTGTAATAACTTTTTTATTGATCCTCATAATGTCTTCATGTTACGGTCATACAAAAGTATGTAAATAAACTCATATCTTTGTTCCCGATAAGTTTATTTCTAAATAATAAGGAATATGGATTTTCGTCTGAAGGTATTTTACAGTGTAGCGACGAACCTAAGCTTTACGAAGGCTTCAAAGGAGTTGTTTATCAGCCAGCCTGCTATCAGCAAGCATATTCATGAGCTGGAGGTGCAGTATAAGACACCGCTTTTCGACCGTACCGGCGGCCGTATCGTGCTGACAACTGCGGGAGAGTTGCTCCTGTCGCATACCAATAACCTGCTGACGGCTTACCGGCAACTGGATTTCGAAATGAACCTGCTGACCGATAACGTCTGTGGCGAACTGCGTCTCGGTGCCAGTACGACGATTGCGCAGTATGTCCTGCCGCCTATCCTTTCTTCTTTTGTTACCAAGTTTCCAGATATCCGCGTCTCCCTGCTCAACGGCAACAGCCACGATATCGAGAAAGCCCTGCGCGAAGGAAAGATCACGCTCGGACTAGTAGAGGGTAATGCCCGCCAGAGCTCCTTACATTACACCCCTTTTATGAAGGATGAACTGGTATTGTTGACCCATACCGGTAGCAAGCTGGCCCATTACGATGAACTGACGCTCGAACAATTATGTACCCTTCCGTTGATACTGCGCGAAAACGGTTCGGGGACATTGGAGGTGCTCGAGTCGGCATTGGCCGAACATCAGATCAAACTGTCGCAACTGAAAGTGTTGATGCAGTTGGGAAGTACGGAGAGTATCAAATTATTTCTGGAAAATTCGGATGCTTTGGCTATCGTTTCGGTGCGTGCCGTTACCCGCGAGTTGACATCGGGGATATTGAAGGTGATCGATATATCCGACTTTACGGCTGAACGAATGTTTTCTTTTGTGCAACTGCAAGGGCAGAGTGGGGGATTGGAAGAGAGTTTTATACGATATATGCAAGCTTATAAATAACCCATAACCTCAGGTTATCTGCTATTCCTTATAGTAATTGGGAGCGCTTGCTTTTTAATTTTACCTTTGCGCCGTCAAAAGAGAAGATAACTAAATGAAATTATAGTAATGAATACAATCGAGCAAGTTTTAACGAAGTACAACAAACCCCTTTTTATTCTCCTTTTCGCTATTTGTCTATTCCCTTTTATTTCGCCCGCAATAGCCCTGTTTCTGGGGCTTGCACTCGGGATGACAGCCGGGCAGCCTTTTCCTAAGTTTAGTAAGAAGACATCCAAATATCTGTTACAGTTTTCGGTCGTTGGGCTCGGGTTCGGTATGAATCTGCATGAGTCGTTGAAGACAGGGAAGGAAGGAATGCTTTTCACCATTGTATCGGTGGCAGCTGTACTGGTGTTGGGTATATATCTGGGCAAACGCCTGATGATGGATAGGAAAACCGCTTATCTGATCTCTGCCGGAACAGCTATTTGTGGCGGTAGCGCCATTGCAGCCGTGGGGCCGGTAGTGAAAGCTAACGATAATGAAATGTCGATGGCACTGGGTACGATCTTTATCCTGAATGCAATTGCGCTGTTTATTTTTCCCCCTATCGGTCATTTACTCAATATGACGCAGGAGCAATTCGGCATGTGGGCGGCTATTGCTATCCACGACACAAGTTCGGTGGTCGGTGCCGGTGCAGCTTATGGCGAGAAAGCGCTTGAAATCGCTACGATGGTTAAGTTGACACGTGCTTTGTGGATTATTCCGATTACGATCGTCACCATGTTCCTTTTCAAGCAAAAAGGTGGTAAGATCGCTATCCCCTGGTTCATCTTCTTTTTCATTCTGGCAATGGTTGCCAACACCTTTTTAACGATTCCCGAAACTGTGACAGGTTCGTTGGTTTGGTTGGCAAAGAAGGGATTGACCGTCACTCTCTTCCTGATCGGAGCCGGATTATCAAGAAAAGTAATCAAACAGGTGGGTGTCCGTCCGATGGTACAAGGGGTGGTGCTCTGGGTTTTCATTGGTTTAATTAGCTTAGGAGTTATATTATTAGTTTAATTTCTTATCTTTGCGGTTTCTAAGCGAATAAGAAGATGGCTTCAAAAGTAACAAAAGGCATTATAATTACATTCTGGGTACTGTTTGCGGCAGCAGTAGGGACTGTATTCCTGATATTTACCGCAATAGCGAATGGCTCTATCGGATATATGCCGCCGGTGGAACAGCTCGAAAATCCTATTGACAAATATGCATCCCAAATCATTTCTGCTGATGGAAAGACATTGGGGAGTTATGCACATAGTAAGGACAACCGTATATTTGTGAACTACGAAGACCTTTCACCTGATTTGGTGAAGGCACTGATCGCAACCGAAGATATCCGTTTCGCCGAGCATAGCGGTATCGATGCGCAGGGATTGTTCCGTGCCGTCGTTAAGCGTGGTATCCTGATGCAGAAGAGCGGAGGTGGTGGTAGTACCATTACCCAGCAGTTGGCTAAACAGTTGTTTTCGCCAAGTGCCGATAACTTTATGGAACGTCTTTTCCAGAAGCCGATCGAGTGGGTGATTGCCGCCCAGTTGGAACGTTATTATACGAAGGAAGAGATCATCAACATGTATCTGAATAAGTTCGACTTCCTGTATAATGCCGTAGGTATTCAGTCGGCTGCCCGTGTTTATTTCGGTACGACTCCCAAGAATCTGAAGATAGAAGAAGCTGCCACGCTGGTGGGAATGTGTAAGAACCCTTCTTACTTTAATCCGGTACGCCAGAATGAACGTACCCGTGGCCGTCGTAATACGGTGCTCGAACAGATGCAGAAGGCCGGTTACATCTCCCGTGCCGATTGCGACTCGCTGAAAGCGTTGCCGCTGACTGTCCGTTTCAGCCGTATGGACCATAAGGAAGGCTTGGCTCCCTATTTCCGTGAATATCTTCGCCTGACGCTGACGGCTAAGAAACCGGACCGTAAACGTTATGCCTCCTGGCAAGGTCAGAAGTTCTCTGAAGATTCGCTGGCCTGGGAAACCAATCCTCTGTACGGTTGGTGTAATAAGAATAAGAAAGCCGATGGTGAGTTCTACAACCTTTATACCGACGGTCTGAAAATATATACGACTATCGACTCGCGTATGCAGAAGTATGCAGAAGATGCGGTTCGCGAACATATCGGAAAGGAATTACAACCTGCTTTTTTCCGTGAGAAGAAAGGACGCAGTTACGCTCCGTTTTCCCGTGATGTGTCGGTCGGACAGGTAGATACGATGATCATGCGTGCGATGCACCAGACTGACCGTTACCGTAGCATGAAGAGTAGTGGAATGAACGAAGCCGATATGCGTAAAGAGTTCCAGAAACCGGTGGAAATGCGTGTATTCAGTTGGAATGGGCCGATCGACACTATTATGTCGCCGTGGGATTCTATTCGTTATCATAAGAGTTTCCTGCGTACGGCCTTCATGTCGATGGACCCGCGTACGGGACATGTGAAGGCTTATGTAGGAGGTATCGATTATAATGATTTCCAGTATGATATGATCAATGGCGGACGTCGCCAGGTGGGGTCTACCATCAAGCCTTTCCTTTATTCATTGGCGATGATCGAAGGTATCAGTCCTTGTGAGGAAATGCTTCACGTGCAGCAACAACTGACCGACGAGAACGGCATCCTTTGGTCGCCGCGTAATGCCGGAGCCAAGCGGGTGGGTGAAATGGTGACTATCCAGTGGGGATTGCAGAATTCGTCCAACTGGGTGACTGCTTATCTGATGAAGCAACTTTCTCCTTATACCTTTGTCCGCCTGTTACATTCGTTCGGGCTGAAAGGGAATATCGATCCTGTTATTTCCGTATCGCTCGGTACACCGGATGTGTCGGTGGGCGAAATGGTGGCTGCTTATACGGTGTTTGCTAATAAAGGTATTCGTGTGGAGCCGCTTTATGTAACCCGTATCGAAGACTCGTATGGGAATACGATAGCCAGCTTTAATTCGCAAATGAACGAAGTTTTGCCGGAAGATGCTTCCTATAAGATGCTGTATATGCTGCGGAGTGTGATCGACGGTGGAACTGGTGGACGTGTCCGTTTCCGGTATGGTATAAAGGCGCCTATGGGAGGTAAGACAGGTACGACCCAGAATAACTCCGACGGATGGTTTATGGGATTCACGCCGAGCCTGGTGTCAGGTTGTTGGGTAGGAGGCGAGGATCGTTCGATCCACTTCGACCGTCTGCAGGAAGGGCAGGGAGCCAGTATGGCTTTGCCTATCTACGGCTTATTTATGCAGAAGGTGTATGCCGACAAGACCCTCGGCTATTCGGAGGATGACGATTTCGATGTTCCGGAACAATATGCAAATCCTTGCAAGACAACGACGGAGGAAGAGCGGAGGCATATACCGACCGATGTCGGAGGTATCGACAAGATGTTCGAATAACAGACTAAATTAACATACCCGCGACTCCCGCAAATCTAAGAAAATAACTAGATTTGCGGGAGTTGTTATTTTATAAAATACTGAACTTATTCCAGATTGTGTGGTTTAATTAGTAATAAAGTGATATGATATGAATTTCAGACATAAATATGTGCTGGCTATAGACCAGGGTACAACAACTTCCCGGGCCGTTCTGTTTAATCGCCAGGGAGAGATTATTACCTTCTCCCAAAAACCGTTCCAACAGTATTTTCCTAAACCGGGTTGGGTAGAGCACGATCCGAATGAGATATGGTATACGCAATCTACCGCTATCAAGGAAGCGATGGCGAAGGCTGATGTGACGGATACGCATATTGCTTGTATCGGCATTGCCAACCAGCGGGAGACAACGATCGTATGGGACCGCGAAACAGGTTTCCCCGTTTACAATGCTATCGTATGGCAGGATCGACGTACGGCCGATTACTGCGAGGAACTGAAGGCTGAAGGGTATGCCGATTACATACAGCAAAAGACCGGACTGGTGATCGATGCTTATTTCTCCGCTACCAAAGTAAAATGGATACTGGATCATGTCAAAGGTGTCCGTGAACGCGCTGAACGAGGGGAACTTTGTTTTGGTACCGTCGACTCCTGGTTGATCTGGAAGCTGACACGCGGTAGTCAGTTTATTACCGATATTACTAATGCTTCCCGTACGATGCTTTTTAATATAAATACATTGCAGTGGGATCAGGAGTTACTGGATCTTTTTACTATTCCGGCTTCCATGATGCCGGAGGTGAAGAGTAGCAGTGAAGTTTATTGTGAAACATCTACTCCCATATTTAAGGCGGGTATTCCTGTTTCCGGGATGGCGGGAGATCAGCAGGCAGCCTTATTCGGACAGCTCTGCCTGGAAGAGGGCATGATGAAGACAACCTACGGAACAGGTTGCTTTATGATCGTGAATACCGGAGATAAACCGGTATTCTCACAAAATAACCTGTTGACAACAATTGCCTGGAAGCTGGGTGACCGGGTTACTTATGCGCTTGAAGGCAGTGTCTTTGTGGGGGGTGCTGTTATCCAATGGTTGCGTGACGGTATCGGGTTGATCCCGAATGCTCCGGTGACGGAACAGATGGCGAAATCGGTGCCGGATAACGGCGGAGTTTATTTTGTGCCGGCCCTGACAGGACTGGGGGCTCCTTACTGGGATCAGTATGCCCGCGGAGCCATTATCGGTATTACCCGTGGTACGACGGCTGCCCATCTGACGCGTGCTGCTCTGGAAGGGATCTGCTATCAGGTGTACGATGTCCTGATGGCTATGGAGAATGATATCCACGCCAAACCGAAGGAAATTCGTGTGGACGGTGGGGCTATTGCCAATAATTTCCTGATGCAGTTCCAGTCCGATATCTGCCGGTGTCCGGTGGTTCGTCCCAGAATACTCGAGACGACGGCACTGGGAGCTGCTTATCTGGCCGGTCTGGCTGTGAATTACTGGAAAGATATGGATGAGCTGAAAGAACAATGGTCGCTGGATACCATATTCACGGCTAAGATGAAACCGGAGACAGCGCTGGCATTGCTTACTGACTGGCATAAGGCAGTGGGCCGTACAATGAATTGGGCTATGGATAGTGAAATCTGATATTATATTTAATTGGTTCTTGCGTTAATTTTGCGCTTGAATAATATAGTTTCTGTATAAATCCTTATATTTGCTCATTATCAATTTAAAGAATGAATTAATGAATATCTTTGATCCCTGACATCAATAAATTAAATCAACTCCCGTATAACTCTTATCACCTCCGGAATGGAAGCCTCTACTTTCGGAGTCAGTTCCATATTTACCTCATTCAGGTTGGCTGCGGAGACCACGATCAAGTGTACTTCGGGAAGGTCATCGGTCAGGATCATGGTTTCGATCATGTCACGCAGGCCGATTTCGTGAGCACTCATCAAGGGAGGGTAGTCACTGGCGTATTGGGGACGGATCAGGCGGACGGTTCCCGGCGGGTTACTGTCGAGGGTGGCATCTACCATGATGATATGATCGTAGCCCGTCAACCAACTGATCAGATGAAGGCCTCCCGTTCCGCCATCCATTAGGGTGACGTGGGCGGGAAGCGTTTCTTTTTCCAGGGCCTGTATCACGTGGATACCGACTCCTTCGTCTTTCAGCAACAAGTTGCCGACACCTAATATAAGAGTTTTCTTTTCCATTCTGTCGTTGTTAATAGCACTACTATGTCATTGTAAGTAGCACTATTGTGCTGATATAAGTAACACTACTGTACTACTATTGGCAACACAGTAGTGTTATTGGAGTTACTTTATAGTGCTGAGCTATTCATGTTTCTTCGCAATCTTTGTAATGGTTTCGGCTGTCTCCGTAATCTCTTCCTTGTCGGCGATATCTTCTTCGATAAACTTCCAACCTCCAATGATGGAGGAGGTTTCACCGCGCTGTTCGATATAATCGTGGTAGAATACCAGATAGATATGCACGATAGCGAAGAGGATAAAGAACCACATCAGGAAGTGATGGATCTGCCGGGCCATCAGGTCGCCACCCATCAACGGAATTGTCCAGGCGAACAATTGCGGGAAGAAGGACTGGCTCATTTTGGCATATAGTCCGAAACCTGTAATACTTTGCAACAGGAAAGCCCAGAACGTACCGAAATAGATCAGGCTGGCCAATGCATTATGTCCGATACTTTCGACCGGTTTGTTCTTTATCATCAGAATGTCCACCTTTATTACTTCCAGCACTTCCTGCCACTGTGACTTCTTTAGTGGAATGAAGTTTGTCCACCGGGCAAAGCGGTTTCCTACAAATCCCCAGTAGAGGCGGAATACAAAGTTGAAGAAAAATACGAATGCCGCTATAAAATGGATGAAACGGACTATGCCAAACCAATAGCTGAAATAGGCTTCCGATGCATTCAGTATGGCTGGCGGATCAGCAATAATAAATCCGGTGATGCACAGTATGACGATACACAAGGCATTCACCCAATGGTAGATACGTACAGGAAGTTCCCATACATATACTTCAGTAAGACGTTTCTTGCGACTTTTCATAGCAATACCATTTAAAACGTATCCATTTGATGTACATACTTCCCTTCTTCGTCATACAGGTGCACGGCACAAGCCAGGCAGGGGTCGAAAGAATGGATCGTCCGTAGAATTTCGAGCGGCTGATTGGCATCGTGTATCGGTGTGCCGATCAAGGCCGATTCGTAGGGGGAGAGGTTACCGTTTTCATCCCTTGGCGAGGCGTTCCAGGTGGTAGGAACTACCATCTGGTAGTTTTTCACCCGGTTGTTTTCGATCACGATGAAGTGGGCGAGGGCTCCGCGAGGGGCTTCGGTCAGTCCGACGCCTTGTGCTTTCTTCGGCCAGTTCTCGTTTTCCCACATCACAGGGTTTGCCATGCGTGAGTCCCCGTTTTCCAGATTCCTCATCAGTTGGTCGAAAAATTCGAGTGCCCATCCGGCTACCAGTTGCGTTTCGATACCACGGGCAGCCGTGCGTCCTAGGGTGGAGAAGAGGGCTTCGGGCGGTAGGTTGAGTGCTTTCAGCACATTGTCGACAGCCGATTTCTGAGGTTCTTTGCCTGCGGCATAGGATACGATCAGACGGGCTAACGGACCTACTTCCATAGCATGTCCTTTCCAGCGCGGGGTTTTGATCCAGCTGTATTTATCTTCTACATCCAGGTGTTTGTAGGGAGGTTTCGGGCCGGTATAGTCCAGATTGGTTTCTCCATCGTAAGGGTGCAGGCCGGCTTTATCACCTTCCGTGTATTTATACCAGGAATGATAGATGTATTCTTTTATTTCTTCGGATGAATTGGCATCTACCGGATGTACTTTGCTGAGGTCGCGATCCAGAACGATACCGCGAGGACTCATGAAGTCTTCGATGCCGGCATATCCATGGAGGGGAAAGTCTCCGTACGACAGGTAGTTGCTAACGCCGCCGCCTATCTTGCTCCATTCGTCTTTGTAGACTTCAGCGATCATCAGCAGGTCAGGAATATACACCTGGTCGATAAAGTCTTTTCCTTCCTGTAATTTCTGTTTTACCAGTGCCAGGCGTTCCGCATTGATCGAGTTGGCCTCATTCAGGTCGATGCTGCATGGCATACCGCCGACAAGGAAGTTCGGATGCGGGTTCTTTCCGCCAAAGACTGCATGTACCTTGACGATCTCCTTCTGCCATTCCAGGGCTTCGAGATAATGAACCGTGGCTATCAGATTCTGCTCAGGTGTCAGTTTGTAGGCAGGATGTCCCCAGTAACCGTTGGCGAAGATACCCAGTTGTCCGCTGGCAACGAACTTTTTCAGGCGGTCTTGTGTCGCTTTGAAATAGCCTTCCGTATTCTTGGCCCACGGCGAGAGTTGCTGGGCAAGGAGGGCGGCTTTCTTCGGGTCGGCTTTCAGGCCGGACACGATATCCACCCAGTCCAGCGCATGCAATTGGTAGAAGTGTACTGTATGGTCGTGCATGTAAAGTACCGCTTCCATTATATTGCGTACCATTTCGGCATTGGGGGGAATGGTGATATCCAGTGCATTTTCTACTGCACGGACGGAGCAGAGAGAATGGATAGAGGTACATACACCACAGACACGTCCCACGAATACCCAAGCATCACGCGGGTCACGGTCGCGTACTATATTTTCTATTCCGCGTACCATCGTACCGGAACTGTAAGCATCTTTAATCTTGCCGCCTTCGATGGCTGCTTCTACCCGCAGATGGCCTTCGATACGGGTGATAGGGTCTATAACGATTCTTTCAGACATGGTAATACGAATTTAGATGTTAGATTTACTTTCCGGTTCTTCATTATCGATCAATTCCTTCTTCCGGATATTGGTGGCAACGGCATGGACGGCGATACCGGCAGCTGTTGCAGTCCCTAAGGCAAGGCCGATCTGGTCGGCCGTCGCTTCGATGCCGAAGCCGTGAACGTCGGGCATCCGTTTATAGAACGGGCTGTTATCCCAGAAATTCTCTTCGCTGCATCCCAGGCAGGGGTGACCGCTTTGGATCGGGTAACTTGTCCCTTCGTTCCATTTGATGATACCGCACGAGTTGTAGGTACTCGGCCCTTTACACCCCACTTTGTAGAGACAATAACCTTTCTTGGCATTCTCATCGTCGAAACTTTCAACGAACAGACCGGCATCGAAGTTGGCACGGCGATAACAGGTGTCGTGAACGCGGCGTGAATAGAACATCTTCGGACGTCCCAGACCGTCGAGTTGCGGCATGCGTTCGAATGTAAGCATATAGATAATGACGCCGGCCATCACATCGGCGATAGGAGGACAGCCTTGTACATTAATAATAGGTTTCCCTTTTATTACTTTATGGATCGCTTTGGCTCCTGTCGGATTCGGGTTGGCAGCCTGTACGCAGCCGGCACAGGCACAGTTTCCCCAGGCAATAATCGCCTTGGCACCTTCTGCTGCCTCCTGCGTGATCTGCAAGGTCAACGGCGTACAGGTGTTGTATG
>OGPA01001026.1_pt1 | contig 24816 bp, 27 predicted proteins | sample 1552841 | NCBI WGS metagenome assembly OGPA01 (sample SAMEA2579916, study PRJEB22360) | human gut metagenome | reverse complement strand
TCCCTGCACCAGCTTCATAAATTCACTTTCACTCATATTGGCCTTTCTGGCCGCATCTACAGGTTCCAGTGATTTTTCTTTTACTAGCAAAACCAGCGCCTCCAAAAAACCCTCTGTTCTTCCTTCTTTACGACCTTCTTCTCTGCCCTCTTTTATACCTTCTTCTATACCCTCTTTTCTGCCCTCAATCAAGCCCTCTGCCTTTTGCTGCTCTCCATATTCCTTCGCCCGCTTTTGGGCATATTCCTCTACCAGCTTGCACATAGATTCATCCCCTTTCACATTGCCCTTCTCTGCCTGCAATTCTTTAGCCAATGCCGGAAATTTTGGATTGGTCACCACCGGCTCTAAAAGGCACTGCATCAGTTCGGCAATTTCACTGCCGTCGTTATGCTTGGTATTGACATAAATCTCCCGCAATCCGTCTAATACTGCACGGCCTGTTTCTTCTACCATATTTCGTACATGATATACTGTTCGCCCTTCATCAAAGGGGTCAAATTCTGAGATGTATACTACCACTAAATCGTCCACTTGTTCAAACTGTTCACCCGGGTTTACCACATTGGCTGTGATGCAGGCGGCATGATACCGCACCCGCCGAAAGTGATCATCGCTGTCACTGCGCTGCACCTCCACATTGCAGTAGCTGCCATTGCCCAATTTGCAATAGGCATCCAGTATAACGGAACGTCCCCGCAAATTTTGAATGCTGTCCTGCGGGATGACTTCCACTACTGTTATTTTATCATCTTCTAATATGACGCGCAAGATTTCTTCTACAAAGGCAATATTTTCACATAGCTTGCGGAACATGATATCATCAATGGCCCGCAGCTGGGCTACAAGGGATTCTACCTCAAGCCGATGCCGTCTTTCTTCGTTTTCTTTACTCTCGTTATCCATAGGCATTCTCCTTTCTCATTTCCTGATTTTACCTTTTTCTGTTGGATGTAGTATAGCTTGAAAGGAAATTACTGTAAATCATTTTCCTTCGACAAAAATTGCGGCGGACGTTGGGGAGAAACAACGGCAAAGAGAAAAAAGCAAAACGATGTCATCTTTGGGAATATTTTTGTGGTGCGCAGATGCACAGCTTTCCATGTAAAAAAGGGTGCAGCCCGCAGACTACACCTTTTTTAAACAGTAATTTATGATATATTTTTATATGAGGCAATGATATGATTGTGTATCTGTTTTTTTTATAAAAAAATGTTAAAATATAAATAGAAAAATGAAAAAATATAGTGAATATGTAACAGCGAGGTATTATAATACTATAAACAAGGAAAGAAGATCGCAGATGGAGGAAAACATATGCCGGATGTCAGAAAAAGGATAATCTCGGAAAAGCGGAGGACTTATATTATTAAAGTCTATAATTATGCCAATAAAGTTTTGACAGGGACTTTTCAAAATGCGGAGGAAAAGGAAGTTTACTCTTTTGATAGTTTTACTCAATTAGTATTACAGATTGAGCAGTTTATGGACGCTTATAATTATCCCCAGGCATCATTTCAAAACAGATATTTTGAAGAAGAAATAGAGCCGGTAAAACCGATTCATAAAAATGAAATGCCGTTATCCCAAAGCGCAATGGCCACATTTACTGTAAAAATATTATTTCGTCAAAGTGCCAGTTGGCAGGGGTTTGTGGGATGGGAAGAAAAAAATAAACAAAAAACATTCCGCAGTATTTTGGAATTGGCCAAGCTGATTGATAATGCATTAAGCGGAATCCATCATTGATTTTTTTACAATGGCATGGATACATTTTGGCAACAGCGTTCAGGAATAAGAGCGCATTTATTTAATAGTAAAAAATAAAAAATACTGCTGCAGCAAAGAACCCAAAATGATTTGCTGCGGCAGTATTTTTTTATGGAAGGATTATATATCCAATTTCATGTCTCCGTCTTTTATCCAGCCTTTTTTCCGCATGAATTCGGAAATACCAAAGGCCAATATACCGGGCAGTATAAAATGCATCAGAATAATCTGAAGCAGCACGATAGATGGCGGTATGGTTTGGGCCATGGTCTGAAAGGTCATAATTTGTCCTACCAAACCGGCGCTGCCCATACCGGATCCGGTGGCGTTGCTGGTCATGCCCAGCAGCACAGTGGAGACAGGCCCCAAGATAGCACTGGAGATAATGGCCGGTAGCCAGATAATTGGTTTGCGCACAATGTTGCCGATTTGCAGCATACTGGTGCCCAGCCCCTGGGCCAACAGACCGCCGATTTTATTTTCCCGATAGCTGGCTACCGCAAACCCCACCATGTTGCAGCAGCAGCCTACTACAGCAGCGCCGGCTGCAATTCCGTTTAAATTGAGGATAATACCCAACGCTGCGGAACTAATGGGCAGTGTTAAAATAATTCCCATCAGCACAGAAACAATAATGCCCATTAAGAATGGCTGCTGCACAGTGCCCCAGTTGATAAGAGAGCCCAGCCATACCATAAAGGAGGCGATTGGCGGCCCTAATATTAATCCCACTGCAGAACCGGCCATAATGCCGCAGAACGGTGTCACCAGAATATCTACCTTTGTTTTGCCCGATACCAGATGGCCTGCTTCAATGGCAATATAAGCGGCAATGAAAGCGCCCAGCGGTTCGCCCGGCCCTGCAAAGTGAATGACGCCGTCCACCAGCACACTGCCTGCCAGAATTTTAGAGGCAAAAGCGCCTACCATACCTGCGGTAGCAGCAGATAATAATACCAGAGGAGGCTCTTTAAACCGATGGGCCACACCGCAGCCAATGCCTGCCCCGGTGACAGCAGCTGCCATTTTTCCGATTAAATAGACGGTATCGCCCACCTGCCCGCCGATTAATGTACCGATTTGCTGAATAATGGTGCCGATGATCAGCGTGGCAAATAAGCCGGTGGCCATGCCGCTAAGCCCGTCAATAAACACTTTGTTCAGCCATTTTTTGAATGTTTGCAAAAGAAAACCCCCTTGACAGAATCCATGATAAAAGATATATCATTATATACATAAAATTTCAAAAATAACAAGCAGGAGGGAACTCTTTTGGCGCAATCAATTAATACAATTCGTTTATTACACCAATCTTTACAGCTGTCAATCAAGGAGGGTGCTTTTTGTATTGACGCAACTGCGGGCAAAGGCCACGATACAGTATTTTTGGCAAATCTGGCAGGTCCGGCCGGAAAGGTGCTGGCCATGGATATTCAGCCGCAGGCGCTGGAAGCTGCTGCCGCATTGGTGAATAAGCAGGGACTGCAGCAGGTGGAGTTTGTTTTGGATGGGCATGAACATATGGCGCAATATGCAGAGGCCGGCACAGTGGACTGCATTATGTTTAATCTGGGTTATCTGCCGGGCGGAGATCATGCCGTTGCTACCAAAGCGGACACGACCATTGCTGCGTTAGAGCAGGGATTAAAGCTATTAAAACCTCTTGGTCTGATTTCTCTGGCTATTTATCATGGAGGCGATACGGGATTTTTGGAGCGGGATGCTGTGCTGCAATGGCTGAAGCAGCTGGATCATAAGCAATATACGGTGCTGGTAACGGATTTTTATAACAGACCCAATTATCCGCCGCTGGCTGTGCAGATTATCAAAGAGAAAAATCCAAAAAATGTATAGCGGCGAATATAAAATAATAAAAAAGTGGTTATTTCCTTTGTAATTGGTTTAATTATAAGAAAAACTGGATAAAAAAACTATTTCCCCTTGCAAAGCAATTGTAAATTGAGTAAAATAAAAGGAAGTCTTACCATAATGGGGACATAAGACAATTTGAAGGATAAAAGGATTGTGATAACAATGAAAAACAAAAAGTGGATGAAGGGAATCGCAATTACAGCCATTGCGGCAATGTCTATGGGAATGTTGGCCGGCTGCGGCGGTTCTGACCAAAATGCGGACAGCAATGCAGATCAGCAGGGTAAAACATACAAAATCGGCATTGTGCAGCAGCAGCAGCATGGTTCTCTGGATGAAGCCAATCAGGGTATGATTGATGGGTTAAAAGACAATGGTTATGTAGTTGGTGAAAATGTAACACTGGATTCTCAAAATGCGCAGGGCGACCAGAGTAATCTGCAGAATATTGCTCAGCAGTTTGTTTCCAACGAAAGTGATTTGATTCTGGCTATTGGTACCAATGCGGCACAGACTGTAGCATCTGCCACAACCGAAATTCCAATTGTAGGGACTGCCATTACCAGCTACAAAGAAGCCAAACTGGTAGAAAGCGATGAAGCGCCAGGTTTGAATGTAACCGGCACCAGCGATATGAACCCAATTGAAGCGCAGTTGAATCTGTTGTTGCAGTTGGTTCCAGATGCAAAAACAATCGGTGTTATTTATACTTCCAGCGAAGCCAATTCTTTTGTACAGATTGATATTTTAAAACAGTTGGCAGAAGAAATGGATCTGACTATAGAAGAACGTACCATTCAGACAGTCAATGATATTCAGCAGGCTGCGCAGAGCCTGGTTGGCGAAGTAGATGCTATGTGGCTGCCGACTGACAACAATGTGGCTTCTGCAATCCCACAGGTGGTGGGTGTAACTGATGAAGCCGGTCTTGTTGTAGTTTGCGGCGCAGATTCTATGGTAAAAGACGGCGGTACAGCAACCTATGGTTTCAGCTACTATCAGCTGGGTTATAATGCCGGTGTGATGGCTGCTAAAATTCTGAATGGTGAAAGTGTTCCGGCAGAAATGCCAATTCAGTATATGCCGGAAGAAGATTGCCAGGCAATCATCAATACCGATGCAGTTGAACTGTTAGGCATTGAAGTTCCGGCAGATTTATTGGAAAGTGCTACCAAGGTAACTACCCAATCTGCTGCTGAATAAGAAAAACTATATTTTTGCAGGATAGAAAGCTGCTGTGAAGTCTATAAAGATGGAACAGCAGCTTTTTTGTATATTTTTTAACTTAAAATAACAGACGATTACAGGAGTATTTTGCGATGGTGTAAAATTTTTGAGGTGGACTTTCTGCAAAGAGATTGCCCTCCTGATGATTTGGAGAGATGCTTGTTATTATATTCACTTGTAGGTTTACGGAAATTTGTATAAATTTATATTGAAATCTGATAAAAGAACAGTTACAATAGAGCTTGTAGTATGGAAGAACAGCAAATTGGATACCGTCTGTGTATCTTTTTTGGAGCGCGGCATGAACTGCCGGCTGCGTTTATGGCAAATCAGGCAGGTAAATACGAAGGATGGAAGGATTGTGGTAAACATGAAACAGAGAAAATGGATGAAGGGTGCAGCAGTTGCTGCCATCGCTGCAATGTCAATGGGAATGCTGGCCGGCTGCGGCGGAGGTGCTGATGGACAGCAGTACAAAGTGGGGGTTGTGCAGCTTGTACAGCATGGAGCGTTGGATCTGGCCAATCAGGGTATGATTGACGGTTTAAAAGACAATGGCTTTGAAGAAGGCAAAAATTTAACCATCAATCAGCAGAATGCCCAGAATGATCAGAGTAATCTGCAAAACATTGCCCAGCAGTTTATTTCCGAAGATGCGGATGTGATTCTGGCCATTGCCACATCAGCAGCGCAGGTAATGGCATCGGCTACAGAAGATATTCCCATTGTAGGAACAGCGATTACCAGTTTTCCGGATGCAGGGCTGGTAGAAAGCAATGAAGCGCCGGGAACCAATGTAACAGGCACCAACGATATGACACCGGTTGCAGAACAGATTGACCTTTTATTACAGGTAGTGCCGGATGCCAAAACAATTGGTACGATTTATACATCCAGTGAAAAAAATTCGCAGATACAGATTGGTATTTTGAAAGAAGTGGCGGCTGAAAGAGGTTTGACCATCGAAGATCGGAGTATTCAGACTGTCAATGATATTCAGCAGGCTGCACAGAGTTTGGTTGGTGAAGTAGATGCCCTGTGGCTGCCTACCGATAACAATGTAGCTTCTGCTATGTCTCAGGTGATAAGCATCACCGATGAAGCAGGGCTTGTCGTTTTAGGCGGTGAAGAATCTCAGGTAACTGCCGGTGCAACTTTAACCTATGGCATTAATTTCTACCAGATTGGCTATGATGCCGGTGTAATGGCTGCTCAAATTTTGAGTGGGGAGAGCACACCAGCAGAAATGCCGGTGCAGGATCCAAGTGAGTTTACATTGGTGATCAATCAGGATGCAGTTGAAATTCTCGGTATTGAAATTCCTGATGAATTGATGGAAAAAGCGGAACTGGTAAAAACAGAAGCAAAATAAACGATGGTAAATGGGAAAGCAGTTTAACATTGCTGCCTGTTAAATAAATGGTGAAAATGAATAAAGATAACAAAAGATATTTTCTGTCAGCAGGATTTCCTGCTGGCAGTTTTTTATAGAATTTTATCATGGGCGTTGGTTTAGGAACAAGATGATGTGCTGAGATGAAAAAAACAGATAAAAAGCAATCTATTTGGCACAGCATGAAAGTCAGGAAGTAAAGTAAATCAGGCGGGAAATTTTCCGGGAAATAAATCTCTGATTTTGTCTAAATCAAAGTGGAATATTGAAAATAAATATGGAAACCGTTACAATAAACTGGGATAAAGGTATTTGGAGGGGATTTTTTATGAAACAAAAAGTATGGCTCAAATATTGTTCTGTGGCAGCTGCTGCCATGCTGGCTGTGGGATTGCTGTCAGGATGCGGAAATCAGGCTGAGACAGAGGAACAATATAAAATTGGTATTGTGCAGTTAACGTCCCATGAAGCGGCGAATACGGCAAATCAGGGCTTTGTGCAGGCATTGGCGGATAATGGTCTGACAGAAGGGGAATCGGTTACTTTTGTACAGCGCAACGGGCAAAATGAACAGAGCAATCTGGAAAGTATTGCGCAGACGTTTATCAATGAAGAAGTGGATTTGATTTGCGCAGTGTCTACTTCTACTGCCCAGGTGATGGCATCGGCTACGGAAGATATTCCTATCGTAGGTACTGCCATTACTGATTATGTAGAGGCCAAGCTGGTGGAAAGCAATGAGGCTCCGGCCTATAATGTAACCGGCACCAGTGATCAGAATCCGGTGGAAAAACAGGGCGAACTGATTTTGCAGTTGGTTCCTGATGCTAAAACAGTGGGTGTGATTTATAATTCCAGCGAGGTTAATTCTCAATTGCAGGTTGCATGGTTAGAGCAATATTTGCAGCAGCAGGGAATTGCTCTGGAAAAAGGCACATTCTCCAATATCAGTGATATGCAGCAGGCTGCCGCAAATTTGGTGGATCAGGTAGATGCTATCTATCTGCCGACAGATAATACGGTGGCATCTGGTGTGCCGCAGGTAATTGCCATTACAGAAGCGGCAAAACTGCCGGTGATCTGCGGTGAGGTGGGTCAGGTAGAAGGCGGCGGTACAGCTACCTATGGCATTGATTATTATAAATTGGGCTACAAAACCGGTGAAATGGCTGTCCGAATTTTAAAAGACGGTGCCGATCCGGCCGAGATGCCCATTGAATATGCCGACGAGGAAGATTTAACTTTGGTGATTAATCAGGGAGAAGCGGAGCGCATTGGTTTATCTATTCCGCAGGAGCTGCTGGAACAGGCACAGATTGTAGAAACGAAGATAAACTGAAAGTAAATCAATAGATGAGGCTGTTGCCTGGAAAAATTGTAAATCAATAATCTGCTTCCTTTCAGTCGGACAAGAAAACATAAAAATCTTGTTATCTGAAAGGGAGCATTTTTATGGTGTTTGTAAAGAATAAAGTACGGCCTTTGTCTGTATAAGGTTTACTACTGTAAAGTCAGCGGAAAAAATTATCTTATCTTTGTGTTGCAGCCTGCATTCCCATTGCAAAATATTTGAAATTGGGATAAAATAAAAAAGGTTATATTTGTAGGATGGTTGAAAGGAGATTGATTATGAGTTCAAGTTTAATTTTATCGACAATCTGGCAAGGGCTCTTATGGGGCATTCTGGCATTGGGCGTTTATGTAACCTACCGTGTGCTGGATATTGCCGATTTGACAGTGGAGGGCAGTTACCCGCTGGGTGCTGCGGTAGCAATTTCTTATATTGCCGGAGGCGGTTCTCCGGTGATAGCGGTGGTGCTGGCATTTTTGGCCGGTTCTGTTGCAGGGATCGTAACAGGATTGTTGCATACAAAGTTAAAGATTCCGGCATTGTTGGCGGGGATCTTAACGATGATTGGGTTGTATTCTATTAATCTGCGCGTAATGGGTGATAAATCTAACGTATCTATTTTGCGTATGGACACCATATATACATTCTTCGGTAATTTTGGACTGGGGAAAAATGAAAGTATTCTGGTTTGCGGATTGTTGTTTGTTGCAGCCATTATTATCTTTTTGTATTGGTTTTTTGGTACCGAAATTGGTGCGGCTATCCGCGCTACAGGCTGTAATAAGCAGATGATTCGGGCTCAGGGTGTGGATACCGACGTTACCATTATTCTTGGTTTATTGCTGAGCAATGGTATGGTAGCTATGGCCGGTGCTTTGTTGGGACAGAGCCAGGGCTTTGCTGATGCCGGTATGGGCACAGGGACCATCGTAATTGGTTTGGCTTCGGTTATTATCGGGGAAGTTATATTTGGTACACGTAATTTTATGAACTGGTTGCTGGCTGTAATCGGCGGTTCTATTGTTTATCGTTTTGTTATTGCGATTGTATTGAAGATGGGTATGAATCAGAATGATATGAAACTTTTAACGGCCATTATTGTTGTAATTGCGCTTGCGATGCCGTTGCTTAAAGAAAAAATCAGCAATGCGAAGGGAGCGTGACCAGTATGTTAGATGTAAAAGATATCAGAAAAACGTTTAATAAAGGGACTGTCAACGAAAAGAAGGCTTTGCAGGGTTTGAATCTGCATTTGAACGACGGTGATTTTGTGACAGTGATTGGCGGTAACGGTGCCGGGAAATCTACCATGTTGAATGCCATTGCCGGTGTATGGGCTGTAGACAGCGGCACTATTACCATTGATGATATTGATGTTACCAAGCAGCCTGAATATAAACGGGCTAAATATATCGGCCGCGTGTTTCAGGACCCTATGATGGGCACTGCTGCCAATATGCAGATTGAAGAAAACTTAGCCATTGCCAGCCGTCGGGGAAAGTTGCCGGGGTTAAGCTGGAGCGCCAAAGCAAAACAGCGTGACCAGTTCAGAAGCATGCTGAAAGAGCTGGATCTGGGCCTGGAAGATCGTTTAACCAGTAAAGTTGGGTTGTTATCCGGCGGGCAGCGGCAGGCTGTTACTCTGCTGATGGCTACCATTAACAGACCAAAACTGCTGCTGTTAGATGAGCATACTGCTGCGCTGGATCCAAAAACAGCGGCGAAGGTATTGGCATTGACCGAAAAAATTGTTAATCGGGATAAGCTGACCACATTGATGATTACCCATAATATGCGTGATGCATTGCGGTACGGCAACCGTTTGATTATGCTGCACAATGGCCAGATCATTATTGATGTATCCGGCAACGAGAAGAAAAATCTGGATGTGCCGGATTTGTTAAAAATGTTTGAAAAAGCCAGCGGCGATGAAATGGTGAATGACCGTATGCTTTTGGGATAATAAAGCGGAATGTCAGCTTGCAGCATGGATGCTGATAAAGCTTGCCGGCAGAAAATAATCAGCCAAAAAAAGAACTCCTGACTCATTGGTTTGGGTCAGGAGTTTTTCTTATGCCTTTTACGGCATGTTCGTTTTTAATTATGTTTTGTCTTCATTTTTTTATGATTATTTCTTTATTTGTTTAGCCTTGTTCCACTACTTTTACAGCCAACTCTACATGTACATCAGGGTGTAATTTTACCATTGGACGATAGGTGCCCAGCGTTTTGATATTTTCATCCAGATTGATTTTTCTTTTATCAAGTTTAATGCCGGTGGATTTTTCCAACTGTTCTGCAATTTCTTTGTTGGTGACAGCGCCGAATAATTTACCGCCAGCGCCGCATTTTGTCTGAATGGTAACGGTAATATCTTTTAATTTTTGGCCCAGTGCAACAGCTTCTGCTTTTTGTTCAGCAGCTTTATCAGCACGGATTTTTTCCTGGCGTTGTAATTCTTTCATATTGGCAGGAGTGGCTTCTACAGCCAGTTTGTAAACAAAAAGTTGCGTGCATAGCCTTCTTTTACATCCAGCACCTGATCTTTTTTACCTACCTTTGGTACGTCTTGTAATAAAATAACTTTCATTATGATATTCCCCCTATCCTTTTCTTACTTTCTTATTATCCACTCTTAGCTTGCGAAAGTCAAATAATAAATCGGCCAATCCCATGAAAGTGCAGGCAATCAGGAAACCTGTGATGAAGAACAGCACAAAAAGAACGCCGAGAACTTTCATTGGTGTGGACATCTGTTCAAATTTAAACCAGTAACAGGTTAAGGCAAAGCCGTCCAAAAACAACAGTGCCGCATAAACAATCAGGAAATTCAATGTTAAGATATTCAGCCAGCTGATATCAATATAGTCAGCAGCCAGCCATAATGCCCATACGATAATGAGTCCCCAAACAAAGCCGAAGGGCAGTCCCCATTTTTGGAAATTTTGAATGCGGGGAATGCGTATTTTTAATCTTTTTAATACTTGTACTGTCAGGAAGTAGGTAATCACTGCCATAACAGAACGGCTGATAATTAAAATAGACGGCATTAGGCGCATCATCAGCTGTACGCTTTGTTCCATAATTTCTGCTACCTGTGTTTTGGAAACACCCTGCTGCGCCATCATATCAATCATACCGGTGCTTTGATACATTTCCATCATATCAGCAGTATAGTTGTCCATATATGCTGTGATGGATGCCGGTGTAAAGCCGATTAAGCCAAGGGTAAACAGCAGGATAACAAGGGCTGCCGATGCTGCTGTTATGACACCGGCCCCAATGGTTTTATTGCTGCTTTTGTGATGATACAGCATGTAGCCCAGAACCCACCCCAGCAGCATATACTGAAGACCGCCGGATATTGCGGCAATTGGCCCTAAAAACAGCAATGCCAGAATTACAGCTAAAACAGCAGATAAACCGCCAATAAAAGGGTTATTGCGTACTGTGGCTACTGTAATGGGAATGCTGCAGAACAACAGAACGAATAAACCGATAAAGGGCAGGTTCCCCGCCAGCATGAATATAGCTGCCAGTGCCGCCATAAGTGCTCCTTCTGCCATCCCGCGGGCAGTTATTTTATTATTCAAAAAACTCACCTCATTAAAAAATCTGTTCTTGTGCTTTTATTCTATTTTGGATAGATTTTTACCTTGTTTTTATGATAATTTTTCTGTGATTGGCTAAATTCAACATTGTACACTGCCTATTATTTTAACCGATATGATAGCTGAATTGCAATGTGATTTTTTTCTAATTATATTGCAGCGCATATGCTGAGAGCTGTGGTTTTTGTATATCATTTTTTATTTTTAACAGGTTGTGACGGTACGTGATTGATTTAGGTGGTTTTGCATTTAAAAATAGAGTTATGATTGCGTCTATGCTATAATGGCAATAAATATATACGAAAGTGGGAGGTTGTTCTATGATTGGATATACAGATTTGAAAAAAAGTGCAAAACATAAAATGGCAGGAAATTGGCTGCAAATTTTGTTAACTGTTAGTTTGATTGGTATCATTTATGTTTCTCTGAGTGTAGTCAGCAGCAGCAGTGATACCCTTAATTTGGGAGATTTGCTGTTGCTGCTGTTGGAAGGCCCTGTGCTGATTGCGTTCAGCACGTTTATGCTGCAGCTGATCAAAACGCAAAAAGCCAATGTCAATGATTTTTTTATGTCCTTTGCTAATATTATCAAATGGATGCTGGCTGGTTTATGGAAATTTTTATGGTATTTTCTCTGGCTGCTGTTGTTTATTGTACCGGGAATTATAAAGTATTTTAGTTATTCACAATATTATTTTATTCTGGCTGACAATCCTGATGCTGATTTGCGGCAGGCTTTAAAAACCAGTATAAAAATGACCAAGGGCTATAAAGGCGCTTTGTTTGTAGTCTATCTCAGCTTTCTTAATTGGTATGCATTCATCGTGGCAATTTATGTGGTTGCTGTTTGGACATTGGAACTGGGCATGGCTATCATAGTTGGGACGTTGTTGTCTATCCCTGTTTATGTATATCTGGTGCCGTATATCACAGGCACCTTTGCGGAAATTTATGAGTATTTAAAAGAGCGGGCTATTGCAGAGCAGGTTTGCAGTCCGGACGAATTTGGAATTGCAGAGCAATTTACCCCATTCCATTATGCTGCTGATAAAACAGATGATGGAAAGGATATTGAAATAGATACTGAAATAGACACCGAAATAGAAAATACAGATGAGCAGTGAAAATTGGTTTTTGGAAGGAAGAATAAAAAATAATGGGGAATAAAAGAATAGTAAAATTAAGATTTTATAGAAAGAGATGAAGAACATGAGAATCAATAGAGCCAATCGAAAAGGGTTTTATATTTTTTGTATGCTGTTAGTGGTTTGCGTTGGTTTGGCCATTTATTCCACTGCGGGTATGAGCATTATGGCTGGCGATAATATTGCTGTGCTGGATATTGCCGGTACCATATCGGAAAATGACGGCTATACGTATGATCAGCAATATCTGTTAAACAGTGTAGATGAGATTATGATGGACAGCCACAATCAGGGTTTGCTGTTGCGTATTGATTCACCGGGCGGCGCTGTGTATCAAATTGATGAACTGTATTTAAAATTGATGGAGTACAAAGAAATGACCGGGCGGCCGATTTATGCAGCCATTGAAAGTTATGCGGCATCGGGCGGATATTATGAAGCTTGTGCAGCCGATGAGATTTATGCCAATCGCAACGCCATTACAGGATCCATTGGCGTTATTATGGGTGAGTTTGTGGATATGAGCGGCTTGATGGATAAACTTGGGATAGATGTGCAATATATTACATCTGGCCCCAATAAATCCATGGGCAATTATTATCAGGCATTGACAGAGGAACAAAAAGCCATTTATCAATCTATTTGCGATGAATATTATGATCGTTTTGTAGAAATTGTGGCGCAAAGCCGCGGTATGGATCAAGAGAAAGTTTATCAACTGGCTGACGGACGGGTGTACAGTGCCGGACAGGCGTTGGAGCATGGCTTGATTGATGGGCTGGAATCCTTTGATGATACGTTGCAGCGGATGATGAATGATTTGGGTTACTACACAATGGATGTGCAATACTATAGCTACAGTGCGCCCGATGGTTTATTGGATATTCTTTCATCAGGAAATTTATTTCAACAGGTATCGCAGCTTTTAGGCAAGAATGCTGAGGCAGAAACCGAGCAGCAAAGACATATTCCGATGATGTATTGTCAATTTTAATGAAAAGTTTGTTTTGATAAAAAGTATTGCTTCTCTTTGCAGATTTGTGTATAAGAGAAGCTTTTTTATTGCAGCGATGAGAAAACAGGAACATTTTTGCAGGACGTTCCGTCTGGAATATATGACAGTGATGTTTGAAAAGAAGTTGCCGGTGAAAAATATTTTTGCCGGGTATTTTGTCAGAACGGCATGATATTGTACAAGTGAAAGGGATGTTGAGGTATGATTTTGAAAAAAGCAGCAATCGGTATTTTATGCGGCGCACTTGCGTTTTCTGGTACAGCAGCTTTTGCGGCAGAAGTGCCGGAGCAGCCTGCTATAGAACGGATTAATTTAAATTTGGATGGTGTTGTGCCAAACACACAAGGCGTTCTGTATGATGGACAGGCATGGGTGCCGCTGCGTGCAGTAGCGGACGGTCTTGATATTGCTATCAGCTGGGATGCAGAAACAAGGACTGCTAATTTAAATGATGGAACCCGCACCATGGATTTGGTAGAAGGGCAAAATTTATATTGCTCGTGGAGTGCAATTCCTAATGTGCTGGGTATGACTTCACCCACAGAGCTGAGCGGTGCACCTGTGATAGAAAAAAATGGCCGTATGTGGGTACCGGCAGAGGCTTTTGGTGTATTGGTAGGGTATGATGTGGCGTTGGAAGGCGATGTTGTGATGATTAACCGTCAGGCAGATACTGCGGATACAACGGCGGAGCAGAGCAATCTATAAGACTGGCTATGAAAAATTGAAAGTATTACAAAAAATTTGTTGCGCGGACATTTTTTCTGTGCTATAATAACAAATTGTAAATCCCTGCTCTGATAAAGTCAGAGCCATTAGTCCGGGGGGAGGAGGTGCATACACATGCGTGATTACGAATTACTGTATATCATTAAACCAGAAGTTGCTGAAGAAGCAATCGACGGCATTGTAGAAAAATTCAATGGTATCCTGGTAAAAGAAGGCGCAACTGTAGCTGAAACCGATAAATGGGGCAAACGTAAACTGGCCTATGAAATCGACAAAAAATACCGTGAAGGTTACTATGTATTAGTAAAATTCAATGGTCCAGCAGCTGCTGTTGACGAATGCGAACGTCTGATGAAAATCGACGATACAATTCTGCGTCAGTTAACAACTAGAGTCGGCGAATAATTTTCTTAATGGAGTGTTTATTATGAACAAAATTATGTTGATTGGCCGCTTGACGAAAGATCCTGAATTGCGTTATACACAGAGTGGTACTGCAGTTGCCAGCTTTACACTGGCAGTTGACCGTCGTTTCTCCAATCAAAGCGGAGAGCGGGAAGCTGATTTTATCAACTGTGTAGCTTGGCAGAAATCTGCTGAATTTGTAGCAAATTATTTCCATAAGGGTAAACAGATGGCTCTGGAAGGAAGACTGCAGGTACGCAGCTATGACGGCAATGATGGACAAAGACGCTGGGTGACAGAAGTTGTAGCAGAACAAATTGAATTTGTCGGTTCTAAGAATGATACTGGTTCTGGAAGCGGCAGACAGGATTATCAGAATAACAACAATGCTTCAGCAGGCTCTGGTTTGGGTCTGGGTGAAGAAATCGTATTCGATGATAATGACTTACCTTTCTAATAGAGGAGGAATTAATCATGGCAAGACGTGAACGTAACCCAAGAAAAATGAAGAAAAAAGTTTGCGCTTTCTGTGTAGATAAAGCCGAATATATTGATTACAAAGATGTTGCAAAATTAAAGAAATACGTTACTGAAAGAGGTAAAATTTTACCAAGACGTATCTCTGGAAACTGCGCAAAACATCAGAGAGCTCTGACAGTTGCTATCAAACGTGCCAGAGTAATGGCTTTGTTACCATATACAACTGAGTAAAAACTGATTATGCCCTGTACCGTTTGGTGCAGGGCTTTTTTGTTTACTAAATATTTATGTTGGAAAAACAACAGAAAAAATATAAATAGTCTGTTATACTGGGTACAGAAAAACGAAACAATATTTTTATAACGTCAGATAAAGGAGAAAATGATTATGATTCGTAAAATCGTAAAAATTGATGAAGAAAAGTGCAACGGCTGCGGTGCTTGCGCCAAAGCCTGTCATGAAAATGCCATTGGCATGATAAATGGAAAAGCAGTTTTGCTGCGAGATGATTATTGCGATGGATTGGGAGATTGTTTGCCGGTTTGTCCTATGGATGCCATTTCTTTTGAAGAACGGGAGGCAGCAGCTTATGATGAAGAAGCGGTAAAACGGAATCAACAGCAGTTACAACAGACAGGCGCTTCTTGCTCTGGCATACAGATGCGGACTTTATTCCAGCCATCAGTACAAGTTGATGCGGGAACTGCTTGCTCTAGTCAGCTGCGCCAGTGGCCAGTGCAAATCAAACTGGCTCCCTTGCAGACGCCATACTTTCAAGATGCTGATTTGTTAATTGCCGCTGACTGCACCGCTTACGCCTACGGTAATTTTCATGCTGAGTTTATGCAGGGGCGTGTGACTTTGATTGGCTGTACCAAACTGGATAGCATTGATTATTCTGAAAAACTGGCAGCTATCATTGGCCAGAACCAAATAAAAAGTTTGTTAGTGGTGCGCATGGAAGTACCTTGCTGCGGCGGTATGCAAAAGGCTGTACAACTAGCGCGGGACAACAGCGGCAAACAGATTCCTGTAAAAGTGGTAACTTTAAGCGCACAGGGACAGATATTGAAAGAAGAAGTGGTGTAACTATTATAATTATAGAAGAATGCAGAAAAATTTATTTTCGGGGAAATTCGGTATGGGTTCTAATCGTTATACAAACAGCATAACAAAAGGCGTTAACCAAACGGTTAACGCCTCTATCATTATTGGAGCGGGCGAAGGGAATCGAACCCTCCGCGTCGGCTTGGGAAGCCGGTGTATTACCACTATACGACGCCCGCATATTGGAATTGACTGTTAAATAGTATAACATAAATAAAACAAAAAGAAAAGAGAAAAATTGTAAAAAAAGCTAATGGGGGGAATCGAACCCCCGACCTACTGATTACGAATCAGTTGCTCTACCGAACTGAGCTACACCAGCCCAAAGCCTGTCTACAACGGAGTTTCAAGAATAACACTTGATTTTATGTAATTTGGAATCAGTCGTTCCAAATCAGTTTGTCTACCAATAATAATACCATGCCGTTATATTGCTGTCAAGAACCCACTTAAGCAAGTTTTTTTAGAGTTTTGTTGTCTGCAACTGATTACAATACTATTTCTGTTATTTTAGGAAATAGAATACTATGGAAATTATTGTAGCTCCATCTGTCCTAGAATCAATTCTGAGCCAATAACTCTATAGCATAGTGCCATTTTTTAGCCTCTGTTTTGGTTTAGGTAGTTTAATACTTTAGTGAAAAGTTATCTTGAAAAACCATGCAATAAATCTTGTTTTTTTCTAAAAATAGAACCACTATTCTAATACACTATGGTATAATATCTATACATTCTAATTTAAAATGGGAAGGTGATTATATTATGAGTGATGATAATATGCAAGCTATGATGTCTTTGATGTTGGCAGAAATGCGGGAAATGCGTTCTGATTTTGGTGAAATGAAACAGGACATTAAAGGGTTAAAATCTGATGTAGAATTATTAAAACAACAAAATGCTGCACTGATTAACGGACAAACCGTTTTAACCAATGCTATTGCAGACGTTAAAGATAACTTATCCGCTAAAATTGATGAAACGCAAAAGGACAACAAAGTAAGTAAAGAAATTTCTCGTGATATGCTATATGATATCGCCGAATTAAAAAAGAAAGTTAAATAATTTACTACACAGAATCTATTCTAGTTTATCCAATGACATCGTTCCATACACCTTACCCAAAGTCTTTGTAATATTTGAGAATCAGCTCTTTAGCTGGTTCTTTTTTCTTTATATGCCTCATTTCCGTAGTATCGGATCGAAAGTAAACGTTAAAATCAATTATCCATTTGGATGATGAATTCTTTTGAATTAAAAAATGAAAAAAGATCGAAATAAAATGAACCAAGCGGTAAGTAAAAGGCTCTTATAAATAGTGCACTGAAAGACAAAGCGTTATCATATTGACATGCAGTTAGGAAAGAAGGGATAAAGACAATGAGTGATGAAATGCTGGTGAGAGCGTTTCAGGCTGGAGATACGTCTGCTTTTGAAGAATTGTTTATGCGTTATCAGACACAGGCATTGCGTTCGGCAGTGTTGATAACGGGGAACTATTACGATGGTGAAAATGTTTTACAGGAAGCCTTTATAAAGTGTTATCGGTTTTTGCCTAAATTAAAAAAGACAGACCAGTTTAAGACATGGTTTTACCGCATTTTAACCAGAACAGCCTGGGCTTATTGTAAAAAACAAAAAAAGGAACAGCCAGTAGAGGAAATTTATGATGTGTATCAGGCCAGCTTACCTTTGGAAAAATCGTCGTTGGAAATTGTAGCGGAAAATGAATATCAAAGTAATTTGTTGGCTGCCATTAATCGGTTAAATCCAAAGCAAAGAATCGTTGTGATTTTGTATTATTACGATGAATTCAGTGTGGAGGAAATAGCCAAAGCGACCCAAACACTGCCGGGTACAGTAAAATCCAGATTATTTACAGCGCGGCATAATTTGCAGAAACTGTTGCAAACAAAGGACTTTGTGGATGGGGAGGTTGTACAATATGAAAAATAAAAATTGGAACGATGCCTTAGGGCAGGATATTACATCTGCTTTGCAGCGAAGGGCGAAACAGATAGAAGTATCAGAAAAAACAAGACAGGATATTTTAGCTAAAATAGAAACTTTAGAAGGAGCGAATGTTGCTATGAAACCGATGAAAAAGAGCAGAAAATTAGTGATGGCTGTTGCAGCCGCTTGTATCTTAACTTGCACCACAGCAGTAGCGGCAAGTGGATTTTTTGGTATGACAGGACATAATATCCTGGGCAGTGAAACCTATTCTGTACAGGACGCGCAGGAAAAAACAGAAAAAACGCTTGGTTTTGCTCCAATCATTCCAGAATCTTTTGCTGGGGAGTTCAAATTTGCAAGTTCGTATGAATCCCAGTGGCAGGGTGCAGATGAAGCGGGGAATCCTATTGGTGAATTTTATGATATGGTAACAATCACATATGAAAATAATAATAAGGAACAACTGAATTATATTATTGATGAATATTCGTTGGACAGGGACAATAGATTATTTTCCGCAACAAAGGAAATCAATGGCGTTACAGTTTACTATCATAGCTATGTACAGAAAATAGTACCGCCAGATTATCGGCCAACCGCTGAAGATGAAGCACGACAAGCAGCTGGTGGATTTAACCTGGCATATGGCGGTGATCAGGTGGAAGAGCATGTAATACAAAGCGTTTTCTGGCAAACAGCTGATGGTAATTACGAAATTATGGGTTCAGATGTGTCCTTGACAGCAGATGAATTGTTTGCCATGGCAGGGGAAGTATTGGCATAAGTGAATAGATAAACAATTTACAGAACAAAAGCAGAGGTTTTTCGACCTCTGCTTTTATGCATTATTTATTCTGTACGATAAAATTATAGACATCTCGTTTGCTTAGCCCCGCTTCTTTGGCGGCCTGTTTGATGGCATCCTTTTGAGAGATGCCGTCTTGTTCTAATTGGGCTGTTCGAGCGACAGCCCAGTCCAGATCTCTTTCTTCCGGTTGGATTGGTTCTGCGCCATGCAGCAATAGAACAAATTCGCCGCGGATGCCCTCTGTTTCAAAATGTTGGAGAACTTCTGCCGGTGTGCCGCGGACAATTTCTTCAAATTTTTTTGTCAGTTCTCTGGCGGCGGCCATGGTGCGTTCTGGAAATACCTGTTGCATAGTTTCCAGTGTATCTTTTAACCGATGGGGAGATTCGTAAAAAATCATGGTGCGTTCTTCTGTTAATAGATTCTGAAAAAACTGCACTCGCTCTTTTTTTATGCGGGGCACAAAACCTTCAAAGGCGAATCGATTGGTAGGCAGGCCGGATAAGACCAAACCGGTGATGGCAGCTACTGCGCCGGGCAGTACCGTAAAAGGGATCTGCTCAGCCAGGCATTGCTGTATCAAATCATAGCCCGGGTCAGAAATGCCTGGCATACCGGCATCGGAAACCAGAGCGATATTTTTGCCATCTTTTAGTTGCTGCAGAATAACGTCACCTTTGGTCATTTTGTTGTGTTCGTAATAGCTGGTTACCGGCTTGGAAATTGAAAAATGATTGAGCAGCTGCAAGGTTTTGCGGGTATCCTCACAGGCAATCAAATCTACGGTTTTCAGTGTTTCCAACACGCGCAGGGTGATGTCCTGCAAATTGCCGATGGGTGTGGCGCACAGATAAAGGGTTCCATAAGTCATACAAGTACCTCTCTAACGATAACTTTGTAAATGGTAGTGCAAATATAGTAAAACAGACTTGTAAAAACACTGTCATGCAGAAGAATTATTTTTGTAGTATTCCAATATTTCTTCTGTATAGGTGTGATTTTGGTGATAAACGACTAACGGCGGCAGTACGGTTAAACGATTGCGTCCCTGATAGATGCATTCCAGCAGCAACAAATTGGCTGGCTGCGCTGCAGTGGGTTGTACCATACGCAGTCGATAAGGAGCCAGGTTGTATTTTTGGCAGGTACTTAAAATTTCCGGCAGACGTTCTGCTCGATGAATCATGGCAAAGTGGCCGCGATCTTTTACGCAGTAGCTGGCGCTTTTTACTACATCATCCAATGTGCAGCCCACTTCGTGCCTCGCCATAGCCATCTGTGAGTTGGGGCTGAACTTACCGCTGCCAATTGGGAAAAAGGGCGGATTGCTCACCACCCAATCATATTTGCGGGCATAATCCTTGGGCAGCTGGGTTAAATCTTGCTGTCTGATGGTGATGCGCTCTTGCTGGCCGTTGTATAGAACGGAACGTTGGGCCATTTCAGCGATAGCCGGCTGTACCTCAATGCCATCAATGGTCACTTGCTGATGACGCGCAGCAATCAGCAGCGGGATAACGCCGGAGCCTGTCCCCATGTCCAATAATTGCTGTCCGGCTTTGGGCTGAATAAAGTGGGCCAGTAAAACAGCGTCGATAGAAAATCGAAAGCCCTGCTTTTTTTGCAGGACTTTCCAGTGGTTTATACATAAATCGGTGAGTTCTTCATCAGGAAGAATGCTATTTGGTAACATTCTTTAAAACCTCCAGGCAAAATAGACAACCGCCGTCATGCTCCCGACCAAAGTAAGACGGGCATACATGATAGCCTTCATCATAAAGCTTTTGTAAGGCTTTTTGTCCGCTGGCAGTGTCCTTATTTTTGGCAATGGCAGGCGTGATACGCTGGCGAAGCCGTTCATTTTCGCTTTCCAGTTTTTCTACCTGCATCTGTATCTCTTTCAGTTCAGAGGATACTTGCTGTAAAACAGCTTGCATTGCGTTTAATTGCTCGCTTAAAGTCATTCTATCACCTACACTTCTTGTAGCTGCTTAGTCTTCCAGTTCATGCAAATCAAAAATGTTGCCATCTTCATCTACGTTGTTTAAGGCATCAATATTTTTTACCTTGCAGCCACATTTTCTATTTTCTACATAGACATCATTTTCATATTTTAAACAGCACAGCAAACGACCGCAGATACCGGATATTTTGGATGGATTAAGAGATAAATTTTGTTCTTTGGCCATTTTGATAGAAACCGGGGCAAAATCGCCTAAAAAGGTATGGCAGCACAGCTCACGGCCGCAAAAACCAATACCGCCCAGCATCTTTGCTTCATCTCGCACGCCGATCTGCCGCAATTCAATACGAGTACGGAAAACCGTTGCTAAATCTTTTACCAGTTCACGGAAATCCACTCTGCCATCGGCAGTAAAGAAAAAGATGACCTTGCTGTTATCAAAGGTGTATTCTACATCAATCAGCTTCATGGGCAGATTGTGCTGCTCAATTTTTTCCAGGCAGATTGCAAAGGCTTCTTTTTCACGATAGATATTTTCTCTTACCCGTTCGTCATCATCAGGGGTGGCGATACGGATTACTTTTTTTAACGGCGGGACAACCTCGCTGTCGTCCACTTCTTTAATGCCAACTACGACACTGCCGTATTCTATGCCGCGGGCTGTTTCTACAATTACATGATCGGCGGTTGTAACAGGCAAATCGCCAGGATCAAAATAATATATTTTACCGGCTTCCTTAAAACGGACGCCAATAACGGTTACAGACATACAAAACCTCCTTTAGTTATGCGGCAAATGCCGCCTGCGTTTTTAACAACGCTATTTCCAATACCAGACGGGGAGACGCATTGCTCTCTAATTGGGACATACCCGTTTGGAAATACTGTAAAATCTTTAAAAGCTGCTCCGGCCGTATTTGCTGTGCTTTTAGCTGGGCCAGATAATCCTGATTTAAGATCAACTGCCATTGACCGGATGTGGTGGACAACAGCAAGTCATGAAACCATAGCTGTGCCAGTTCTAACAGTGCTTTTACCATTTTCTTGTTTTTATCCCATTGCTGACACCAACTGATGATCTGTGCTGGTGTAACTGTGGCAAGGTTCGTCAACAGTTGATAGAATTCCTGCCGTGCCAGCGAAATTTCTTCATTGGCCAGCAATTCTTCGGCGGTATGCACAGACCCCTTTGCCAAAGCAGCCATCAAACCAATCTGTGATTGCCGCTGGGGATAAAGCTGCTGTAAAATTTCCTGAATCAATGCTGGTGACAGTGATTGAAACTGAATTTGCTGACATCTGGACAAAATGGTAATGGGCAGGTTTTGTACCTTAGCCGTTACCAGGATAAAAATTGTGTTGTCGGTAGGCTCCTCCAATGTTTTTAACAGACAATTCGCAGCCTGCTCAGTCATCAGGTGGGCATCGTTGATGATAATGATTTTGTAGGCACTTTCATAATTGCGCAGCGCAACTTTAGACAACAGCGTGCGAATCTGCTCAATTTTAATACTGGCGCCATCGGGTTCCAGCAGCAAAATATCAGGATGACTGCCGCAGCTTGCCTGAATGCAGGAAGGACAGCCATTACAGCTGGAAAATTCCTGCTGATTGGGAGCGCTGCAATTAAGATACTGGGCAAGAGCAAAAGCTGTCATTTTTTTGCCGATGCCTTCCGGCCCTGTAAAAAGATACGCATGGGCAATGTGCTTGTTCTGGATGGCGCATTGCAGGATATGAATTGCCTGGTGTTGCCCTTTAATATCTGAAAACTGCATAAGATACTCCTGTTATATATAATATAGTTGTTGTAAAACAGTATGAATACACCATTCTATTCATAATTGTAGCGCATTAAAGGGTAGAAATCAACTGCCAGAGCAGAAGAAAAGATGGCAGAGATTGGCGTGTTGGTATTAAAATAAAAAAAATTCTCTTTTCGGCGGCAAAGGTTCGAGAAGAGAATTTTTTATCAGCGGCAATGTATAAAGCAACTGCCGATTATTTTTTAAAACTAAAATGATATTGCTTTCTGTATTTGATAATACAGCCGATTGCTACCACAAAGGATAATAGTTCTGCCACCGGTACAGCCAGCCAGATGCCGTCTGCATCCAGCACAAGAGGTAGTGTCAGTAAGGACAGCACTAAAAATACAAAGGTGCGTAATCCGGAAATAAGCGCGGATATTTTTCCGTTCTGCAGTGCGGTAAACAAACCGGATGCGTAAATATTAAAACCAGCAAAAAGGTAACTGGTTGAAAACAGCAGAAATCCGTGCAGCGCCAGTGAGAAAGAACTGCTCTCTGGACGAATATATACCGATACAATAGGAGAAGCCAGTGCATATGCAGTAATAATAATCATCAATGTTAATGCGGCTACTGTGAAAAAGCTGTAGCGAAACAAATTGCGTAATCGGGCGGTGTTTCCGCTGCCCAGATTAAAGCTGAAAATAGGAGCCGCCCCGCCGATAAAGCCCATAAATACTGCTGTCAGTAAAAATTGTGCATATAACACAACGGTGATAGCAGCTACACCGCTTTCTCCCATATAGTATAGCGCCAGTTTATTAAACAGCAGTGTTGTTACAGCGGTAGAGAGATTGCTGACCATTTCCGATGATCCGTTGAAACAGGCAAAGCCCAGCATTTTGATGCGCAGCACCGGCTTTACAAAAAATATAGTACCCTTACGCTGCAGTAAAAAGTAGAGCAGCCCCGGCACTGCGGCAACCAGATAACCGATGGCAGTACCCCAGGCTGCACCGCTGATGCCCATCGGAATTTTAACAATCAGCAAATAATCCAGAAAGATATTGGTAGCGCCGGACAGTATGGTAAGTAAAAATCCCAGATTGGGTTTGCCAGCGGTAATAAAAAATGATGAAAAACTGAGCTGTAAAGCAGCTGCCGGCATAAATAAAATCAGAATTCTTAAATAATCATAGCAATCCTGCCATAATGCCGGTGTTGCCCCCATAAATTTTAACAGAGGCTCCATAAAGAGTGTGGTGAAGATGGTAATGAGTGCTGATAAGATAACAGTGGTTAAAATCAGTACAGAAAAATCTTCCTTTGCCGCCTGTGCTTTACCTTCTCCCAACTTTCTGGCTACAATGGCGCTGCCGCCTGTAGAAAGCATCAGCGTGACAGCCAATACCACACTGATTACAGGGTACACGATATTGATAGATGCCAGCGCATTTTCGCTGACAAATTGAGAAACGAAAATTGCGTCCACCATCTGGTACAGGGACATAAATAATAAGCTTAAAATACTGGGAATCGTATAACGAAACAAGGCCAATGCGTTGTAATCTCGATCCAATTTATTTTGCGTTTGCATAAACCTGCCTCCTTTTGATTTGTTATTGATGTATGCAACAGTTGTTATTATAAACCTTAAAGCAACATGAAGGTCAAGAAAAAGATATCTGTAATAGTTGATTCTATGTATTAGACAGGTTTTTGTATAAAAGCATTGGTGGCAATTGTGAAGTTTTGGATAAAAAAACGGATTTGGACTAGCTTCTTGAATTGGCTATGCTATAATATTCAAAAATATGAACCGCGAAATTTGTCGGGTTTTCAATTATCTTAGAAATCGGGTGAATACATGCATACTGAAGAATCCAAGCAAAAAATAAAAAACAGCGTTGGGCGAGCCGTATTGGTGGTGTTTAGTATTTTGCTGCAGATTGGCTGGATTATGCTGCTGGCCTTGTACATTTTTCGCTATAACACCGTTCTCTATATTTTATCGGTGCTGCTTGGCTGGGTCGTGGCGCTGCGTATCTATGGCATGCATATGAATGCGGCATACAAATTCTCATGGATGATTTTGATTCTGGCCTTTCCAATTTTGGGGTTAAGCCTGTATTTATTTTTTGGCTCCCAATTATCCAATGCCATCATGCGCAAAAGATTTAGAGAAGTTAATATGGAGTTAGATCCGCATTTAAAGCAGAATGTCTCCGTTATAGAA
>OGPA01000983.1_pt1 | contig 25587 bp, 38 predicted proteins | sample 1552841 | NCBI WGS metagenome assembly OGPA01 (sample SAMEA2579916, study PRJEB22360) | human gut metagenome | reverse complement strand
GACTGTTTTCATCTGTTGAGCTTTCGGCAAGAAGTGCTCCCGATTGGGACTGCTTTATGTGCGGCGCAATTAAATCTCCGGTCAGCGTTCCTCCGGTCAATGGAAGATAGCTTTGTAAATCGGTATTGTCCTGTAGGATTCTCGGAGTTACCGTTGTCCAGCCGCCCGGAGCGTCCGCAGTATCGCCGAAATCAGACAGCGTTACATTTGTTCCCCGCAAAACCGTTACTGCAAAAACAGAACGGTATGTTCCGGTATATGCTCCAAAATAAAAATAACCGTTTTCGTTGTCCTCATAATATCCAAAATTTACTGTACCCCTTTTATGCGGCAACAGCGTTGTAACCGACATAGTCGGCTTGCTTTCACGGTTGCTCAATTGTATCAGCCATGCGCCCGTCTGGGGAGAACCAAAATTGCCTGCGTCTGTCACAAGTAAGGTTGCTCCGCAGTTTTCAAGCGTATTGATATTGCTTGTTCTGGCAAACATCGAATATCTGGAAATGCTGTCATACGGACCCAATTCATAACGGCGGGTTTTGCCGGTCACATCTATCGTTATATCCTGTGTTCCGTCAAATGATACTCCGTTGAGATTCAGCTCCGTACATATTGCAGACATTTTCATAAGCTGTTCTGGTATTGTCAATTTCTGTACTGCATTGTTCAAGCGTTCCGTTGTAGTCCTCAACGGCATCAGTATTGCTTTTAATTACATTTGTAAACGAAGCTACTCCTGCAACTACACCTGCTATACCTACAGCAATCATAGCTCCTTTTACCAGAGGATTCGCTTGTAAAACAGCGGTAAAGGTTTTGGTTGCCGCCGAAGCCACCTTAGAAGCGACGCTGTATCCGGTTAAAGCTACAGTGCCTATTCCTAAAGTAACACTTACCCCTGTAATTGCCGCTGTCATGCCCGGATGTTCATCGGTAAATTCCGAGAACCCGTCTACAACATCAGCAACACCGTTATACAAATCTGAAATAACCGGATTCAACTGCGAACCTATTGTAATACCAAGATTGCTGAAAGCGTTCTGCATTCTCTTCTGAGCATGTTCCGTGGTATTGATCATAGTCATGTACGCTTTTTCGGTCGCTCCGGCTGAATCCTGCATTTTGCCCAGAGTGCTGTTAAACTCTGCCGCTCCTGCATTAAACAAAGCCAACGCACCGATTCCGGCTTCCTGACTTCCCCAAAGGTTATTAAATGCCGTGGTATCACCGTTTACGCTGTCTCCGATTACAGTCAGTACATCACCCAGTGAATAACCGCTTTCTGTAAGCTGTGCAAAAGACTGTCCTGTCTGCTCTTGTAAAACTCCGGCAACCGCACTTCCTGTATCACCGAGTTCATTCAGCATGGATTTTAAATATGTCGTTGACTCTGCCGTGGCAATACCGTTTTTTGTGAGAATAGCATAACCGGTTGAAAGATTATCCATTTCAACGTTATATGCCGCTGCAAGAGGAATAACACGTCCCATGTTCTGAGCAAGTTCATCAACTGTTGTCTTACCTAGATTCTGAGTTGTTATCAGCATATCTGACACTTGTGTCGCTTCTGATACAGCTAACCCGTAAGCGTTTATAGCCGTTGTCAGTACGTCCGCAGCTGTTGCCTGTTGAGTAAATCCTCCCACAGCAAGCTTATTGGCTTCATCAACGAACTTAACGGCATAGGCAGTATCGACACTGGCTGAAATTGCCTGATACGAAGCTTCTGTCAAATCGCCTGCACCTTGTCCGGTTGAACGTGAAAGAGCCATAATATCTGATTCTATAGTACTCAAGGAAACCTGACTTGTATCGGCAATTGTTGAAACCTTTGCAATACTTGCCTCAAACTGTGCCGCTGAATTACTGCAATCAAGAAACGCTTCGCCGATTTTTTTAAGCCCCATGACTATTCCTGCACCGGCAATAATTGATTCCAGTTCAGAAATAGCGTTACCGCCCTTGTCTCCTAGCTTTTCGCTGTCATCAGCCGCCTTTATCATGGCGGCGCCGTACTCCTTAGCCTCCTGTTCGGATTTATTGAGAGAGTCGGCTACTTTTTGCTCAGCAGAAGCAGTTTTGTTTGCAGAGTTATATAATTGTTCGTCTGCTTGTGCAGCTTCTTCCAAAGCAGCGGCATTTTTTTTAGCTGCGGCAGTGTCAGATTCTAAATTCTGTGCCTTCTTTTCAGCTCGCTTAGCAGCTTCTTCCTTAGCCTTAGCAAAACGTCTTGCTTGTTCGGTTCGTTCGGCAAGAACCTTTGTATCTTCTTTTGAAGCTTCGGTATTTTCCCGTACTGTCAAAAGCTCCGATTTAAGATTTTCATACAACTCTTTTGCCACTTGCGCAGCTTGTCTTTTGGCATCTGCGTCTTTATGTGCTTCTATCGCTGCCAGTCTTAACTTTTCAGCTTCATTAGAAAATTCTTTAGCAAGAGCTCTTGTAGCAGATATATTACCCGAAGTTCTGGCTTCAAGCTTCGCAAAAGAGGTTGCCGTCGATGTTGCGGTTTTAGCAGTACGATTCATGGAAGAATCAGAATTTTCCAACGCATTAGCAACTTTTTGTTCAGATTGTGCCGCCTTATTTACCGAATCGACAAGCTTATCTTCCGCCTGAGCCGCCTGAACAGCCGCCTGAGCATTATTATCCAAATTAATATATGCTTGTTCGGCAGCATCCGCTTCTTCACGCAATCCGGCAGCGATTTGTTCTGAGGTCTCAGCCCTTTGACGTGCAATTTCTACGCTTTGGCTCATAGATTCAGAAGCTTTTTCTTCGGCCGTACTCTGATTTAAAAGTTCTTCATAATGCTTTCTGTCAGCTTCTGCCGCACGTTCGGCTTCATCTGCTTTCAACTGTAATGACTGTGCATTTTTTCTCAATGTCTCGGATTCTCCGTCTATTACAGCGGAAACCTGTTCCGACTGTGATACAATACCCGACATTTCGCCGGAAATCTTTGATATTGAGGCGGAGGCTTCCGAAAACATTTTTGCCGACTGCCCAACAGAGGAGTTTACGCCGAGAAAACCGTCTTCAAGACCGGCAACAACCTTTTCTCCGATTTGACCTATGCTTGTTAATATAGGACTTATCCCGTCTGTTGCCTTGAATACGGCATTCATTACATATGACATTACAGCCTCACCCCGCTTTTAAGCATAGCAAGCAAAATTTGTGTATCTATCCTGCAAGGGTCGTTTAACTCGCACAATTCGGACGCAATGTAGAAGAGTTTTGTGCGTTTAGGCATTTTCTCAAACTCTTCCATACGCAGTCCGTGGCGCTGCCATAAGACATGCGCCCAGTATTCAAACGATCCCTTGCAGGTTATTAGTTTTTTGCTTCTTTAACTTCGTCTGAATCTTCGTCCTTTTTTATAAGTCCAAGCACTGACATAACGGAATTAAATACCTGACTGTATTCTCCCGGTCTGTGAAATACTTTAAGCGGCATTTCACTGATATCATAACAGTGATAGAAGTCCATTAGCTCCTTAGACTTTAAATCAGGATAAACCAATGCTTCAGCGACGATATGTCTCATTGCTCTGTTGACATCATTTTCTGTCTGGAATACTACTTCACCGTTCGATAGATAAGGATTTCCTGAATTATCCAGAGCAATAGAACGCTTGCGGTAATTGTCCTGAATTTTTCTTATCTTGTCATTGGAAATTGTTTTAATTTCAAGTTCAAGACGGTTTCCGTTTTCGTCTACAAAACTTTCCGGTGCAGGAGCATTTACGATTTCTTCCTTCTGTTCTCTCATGAAATAGCTTAAATTCTTTGTCATTTTTATGACCTCCATAATATTATAATAATTTTTTGCGGAGCAGTTTTACGTCTTGACCGCTTTCGGACATAAAAACAAGACGTATAATACGTCTTAAATCACATCTTTCGCATTAAAAGAAATAGCGTCCTCTCTTACTCCTCCGGCAGTATCCAGAGCCATAAGAGGAATGTCGCCTGTAAATACGCAGCCTACTGCGGTAACAGTATCAGAACCGTACATCTGATAATAATCAGAGCCTTTATCGTCCATTACGCCCTGTATTGTGCATTCAGGCGTTATTCCGTCTTTCTGATATTTCTGAACTATCTCTTTATACCATGGAGTTGATATTCTTCTTGTGATAGTTCCCGTAATTGTATATCCCATCCAGCGTGAGCTTGGGGAACGTTCTCCCAATACCTTTCCGGTATACACATCAGGTGTAAATTTCAATTCAAACTTAACACCGTCAAGTATCTGCACACCGTCTACAAAAACCTTTCCCTCGCTGAGCGCTATGGGGTTATCGTTGTATCTTTCCATAACTTAACCTCCTTATCTGGTCTTTACTGTAAAATATAACTTTTCTGCACTGTCTACAGGCTGAATTCCTACATTGAAATAAGTACTGTCGCCCTTGCTTTCGCCCCTGACCACTGCAAAATCAGAATCATAGTCAACATTCCGGATAGCTCCTGCGTCAAAGAATTGCTTTAAAATACTTCTTCCCATACCGTCCATAATATCCCAGCCGTTTTCATTGTTGCTGTATTTATTAGGCGGGAAATTCAATCTAATAGATTCTGCAAAGCTGTCAAATACTCTCAGAACCCTGTTCTTGCTGTAGGATTTGTCTTTTCTGTCGGTAAACGATGTGAGACTGTTTATGTCATACTCAACAATTACATCTCCATTTTCGGAATATGAAAAGAAAAACTCGCCGTTCTGGATTGCCGCAACTGCCTGTTCATGAGTTTTAGCTCCTGCAACACTTTCCGCACCCACATAGATTTTATATGTGTTGCTCTGAACGTTTGAAGCGGAAGCGTCCGCACCTGCGACCCACGCTGTGGCTTGTGCATTACTAAGCGTAACGCCGTTTATTACAACGGAATTTGTAACGTTAATAATACCCTCATAGTCGGCTTTGTAGTCGGGAACAACAGCCTTAACGCCTCTTCCTACATTTTCCCTCAGATACTTTATCTTTGTAACACACGCCGCAAGCAATGATTCTTCCGTTACAGGAAAAGCAAGGGTATTGAAATTAACGCTTTCCATATCGTCAAGAAACGCTGCAATGTCAGAATTTGCAGCCGTACCGTCCGTACCTCCTGTAAGCGAAATCCCTGCTGCTGATTCAAGAGAAGTACCATCTGAGGCTGTAAATGTTATGTACTTACTGTCGACTAGCGCCGAAACATCTGTAACACCCTCAAACGCTTCAACAGTTGAACCGTCAAGATAAACAGAAACGTCAAATCCGGCAACGGGATTCGCCGCAACGGAATAACTGAGAGCGTTACCTCTTGAACCGCCGTACTTTGCCTGAGCTGACAAGCCTCCGCCTGTACCCGTTGCTTTAGTTCCTGCCTTGGCAATGTATACAATTACCGTACTTGCATTTTTAAATGCCTCACGAATAAGCAGCATTGACGGGTCATCGTCATATACGCTGTAACCCAGCTTGTCAATTGCCGAATCCACCGATTCATTTGAAATAGTTATAAATTCCTTTTCCGGACCGTATGAATGATTGATCAGTGGGATCAGAACCGTTCCTCTGTCGGAAGAACCCAGCGTACTTTGATTTGAAGCCTCAAAATTAATGTAAGTACCCGGTCTTACTTTTCCTACAGACTTATCGAATGTTCCTCCAGCCATAATTATTTAACCTCCTTGTTCTGCCAATTAGAAATAATTTTCTTCATTTCCGAGACAGTGAATTCACCGCTCAGACCGTATGTCACACCGTCAAAGGTGCTTTGAGTTACACCGAAAAGCTTAAGACTGTTTTCCCTCAGCTTTTCAATTGTAAACTTAGACGCAGGAGATGCCTGAACCTCCCGCTTTATATCTTCATTTTTGGTTTTCATATTTTACCTCCGTTCAAGTAAAAGTTTTGTATTAACTGCGCTTCTTCGCAATTGTACGGTCTTCTGCTTACCCAGCCGACCTGCATCTGATATGCGCATTCATCTGATTTTTTTAGCTGAACATCCTGAATTCTTATATATTGCCCTGTGGTTTTTCCGTTAATGTCAATCGCGGGGATAAGCTTACGAGCAGCGTTGATACTGTGAAACACAGGCAGTGCAAGCTCATAGGCAAGTTCAGTACTGCTGTGAAAGAAATTCACAAATATATTGTAATCCGCACCGTAGGTACTGAAAGTATCGGGTTCAAAAGTAATCTCCGGAGACGGAAAATACACTGACGGAACAACGAAGTTTTCAGGCATGTTATGATAGTAAGGCATAGGATTTCCGGCAGAATCAAGAATAAACTTAATTATACTTGCAACCTCTTTTTCAAGCATAAACCCTCCTTAGTGCATGACCGCACCGGACAAATCGAATTTTATTTTACGGAATCCGTTTTTTATTGGCACGACCATTTATTTTTAAAAGTAATTATCCATCCATTGCTGAACTTTTGCTTCAAGAAGTCCGGGTATCATTTTTTCCATGATTTTTATTCCGCTTTCCCAGAAATGTCTCCCCTCAATCCATTTTTGCTTTAACATCATACCGCTTTTAGCAGATGGATCATAAATGAATCTGTTTCCGCTCCAACGTCCGGGGACAAATCTCATAGCTTCTCCTTTGCCGCAAGTCCAATGACCGTCGTTAACAAATTTTGCATATTCAACATTTGTACCCACTTCAACAGTCAAATCTCCTTCGGAAAGCTCTGAATTTCCGTTATCTCCAATATGAAAACTGCTCAGCAAAAGCCTTGTATCTATAACCTTAAGCCGAATTATTTCATCTTGAATTACTCTTAGGAATTCAAGTCCCAGTCCCTGCACAAATACCGAAAGCGCCTTTTTAAAGTCACTGTTTCCGGCAGAACTACATTTACCGAAAAACTGTTTCATGTCGTCTGATTCAAACATTTATTTAAGCGCCTCCTGTTCCTTTGTGCGCTTGATATATACAAAAATGTGATGACCACGGATATTTCTAGGTCTTTCAGCTGTATATTCAAGTCCCGTTTCACAGTCAACTACCTTGTCATTAATGCGTATATCCGTACCGATGGACAATGTAAGCTTTATCCTTTCAGTTAATATATTCTGCGGATTTTTCTGTTCAACAGACGAATCAAGAGACTCTACCCCGAAATGGCATGTAACATTTTTTAGATCGGGGACGTCTCCGTAATTAAAAGAAACAGTATCAGGCAAACCGTATCCTACAGTACTTTTAGACTTTTTCAAGTGATAGATATCGCATTTATGGTCCAGAAGATTATCCAATGACATAAATTTCCTCCTCTTCAAATTTTTTCTTTAATGCTGTATTTACTTACCTGTCGAGTTTTATGAAAAATATACCAGTTGACTAAATTCGAATTAAAAGTTTTTTGCTTACTTTTTTTCAAAAAAGTAAGTTATAGCCTCCTTAACCGCATTGTAACGCCGTTTTTGGGTTTTACCTTTATAAATTCCTCAAGAAGCGGTTTAATACCCAGAGTATCGAAGCTTATGGTATTGTTTTCAGCAGTATAGCTGTAATCGTCAAAGGTTTCAGACGTTACTTCCTTTGCGGAAACGACAGAATTATAGCCGTAAGTCTCGGCTAAGAGAATCACGGCTGTTTTTACATTCTGCGGTATTTCCTCATAATCGGAAAAATCATTGTTTGTATATGAAATTACATACTGCTCAGCTCTTGAAATATCAACGGCAATACGTGTATCGTTTCTTTCCTGAACTGATTTAATTTCCGTATAGTCTCGCACCTCTTGAGGAGTTACCCATGGTCTGACCGCCATGTTATCACGCTCTTTCAAAAAATCCGGTTTTCATCAGCTTGTCTGCTATATCCGGAGGAACAGGCTCAAGAACGCCCTTGTTATATACCTTTCCGCCGGATGTAAATGTTGCTCCCTTCGCCAGACGCAGCACCGCTTTGCTGTCCGGATTACCGACAACATCAGACTTTTCTTGAGAAACTTTTTCCTCAGCCAGCGGCGACATATCTTCAGCATAAACGGAAGTATCTTCTGTACTGCTCTCAGCCGGTTCTTCAACGAAGTCCGGCTCTGTTATCTTGTGATTTTCATCGACCTTTTTTCTCGGCATTTTAAAAACCTCCTTTAAGCAGTCTGTTCAGCATCATCTTTTTTTGTATCGGTCTGCGCTGTAAAGTTTCCGCCGATTACAAGCGCATCAGGATTATTTATTTCCATATCAAAATCCGCAAGAAGAGTATATTCGTGTCTTGTTTTACGGGGAACAACATCATGGTATACTTCAAGACTCTGACCGTAAATACCGTAGATAAAATTTTCATAAGGAGTAACAATCTGAATATCGTCGGGTATAAATGCTACAGGCACTATTTCAAATCCGTCATAGCTTACGTTTTTACCGCCTGTGATAAGTGCGTCGCCTAAAGCCGTATTACGAGCCTGAAGCTGCTGTTTGTACTTTCTGTTGACTGTCGGAGAACAGAAAATCTTTATCTTAGATTTATCTTCCTCGGTGTAAAGGCTGTAATATTTGTTAGGCATAGCCGCAAGAAGTCCGGGAAAAACAGTATTTAAATAATCTGCACTGCCCTCTGTGTCAAACTTGTGAGTGTCGCTGTCCTCTTTGGCAATCTTGATCCAGCCGTCATTGATATTAATAAAATTGTCAGTATCAGATTCATCACCCAGAAAAGCAAGCTCCACGGTATCATTGGCAAACCGCTGTGCAAAAAGCTTTGCAAGAGTAGAGTTTACATTCTTACCCTCAATATTTTCTTTCATGTACTGGAATGAAACGTCATAAGGCATCACAACGCCTATCGCTTTAAGAGAACGTCTTTTCTGAGTTACCGTACCTGTTGCGGGATTATCGGCATTCTCAACCTGTCGGCGAAGTGCTCGCTTGTTTACTTCAAGACTGTCAAGGTCTCTGGTTGTTTTGGTCATTTTGATAAAATTTACTTTCTTCAGGAATGAAGAATAGTCTCTCATGAATGTTATGAACTGATTTGCCTGTTCGGCATTCATTCTTCCGCCGTTACCCAGTGCGGAAGTGTCTACTGCCGCTTTGGCGATTATATTTCTGTTAGATTGCATTTTCTTGTACCTCCTTTATACAAATAGTCCATCAAAAAGATCGTCGCTTTTGCCTACAGGTTCCGGCTCACCGTTGAGATTTGTTACAATCCCTCTTGCTTTGTACAGAGGTTCCATAGCGCTTTTTACCATTTCAGCAACTTCTTCCTTAGTAACCGATTTATTCTTTTGTGATTCGGCAAGAACTTCCCTTATTGTATCAACAATAAACTTCTTGGTTTTTTCATCAAGCTTATCCGAATTCTTACTGCTTCCGCTTTCGGCTTTCTGAATTTCATTTTTTATGAAATCCATTACTTCTGCTTTTGTCATCTTTTCCTCCGTTTCTCCTGCTTCTTCAAGCAGTTTTCCTATACTTTCATAAATTGATTTAAGACTTGCAATATTTTTTGCACTGAGAGTTTTTCCGGCTTTCATGACCGTGTCAGTATCATCTGCCAGAATACCCTGAACAATCTCCGAAAAATCTGAAAGACATTCCTTAATTTTCTCAGAATCTGTTTCAATTTCAGAATCTCCGGTCAAGCTATTACGCTTAAACAATGTATCCTGTAAGCTGTAAAAGGCATTCCAGAATTCTTCTGACTTGTTTTTCTGCTTAAACCTTACAGCCACCTCGCTTTTTTCCACGACCTCAAAACCAAACATTTTAGCAAGCTTCTTGAAAAAACTTTTGCCCTCTGATTTGCTGAGACTGTCCGGATCAACATCATCCTCGCTGTAAATACCCGTGCCGCCCATTGAAAATCCGGTTATTTCACCCTTTTCAACTGCTGCCCAGACATCGGAGTCTGTGATCTCCACGGTCATCAGCCAAGTGCCCTTTTTGATTTTTTCCTTACCGATCTCAAAATCCGCTTTGGCTATCCAGTTCTCCACAACTTCGGCTTTTTCAAACTTTTCAAAGTTGTGCTGAATGTCAATACCGTCTCCGTTTTTGGCAAACCAATGCGCTGCTTTGCGTATTTCTTCTTCAGTCATGTAGTCACCCTGTGAATCCTCCGTCATAGGCTCGTAAACAATACCCGTCACATAATGACTGTCGGTATCCGTCTTTACGATTTTGCCGTATGCGGAAAATGAAGCTTTACCGTCTTCGGATTTAGTTATAAGGAAAGATTTCTTATTTGCCGCTTTGTCAACAAGGGATACAAACTGTATCTGTGCGTCAGAAATACTGCGTGTTTTAATTATCTCGCCCATTTTGCACCTCCATTTAAATTTTTAAGCAGTTTTACGCCTTGCTCAGGGCAGTGCGTGACCGCACGGGACATATCGGGCAAAGTTAACTTAAATTTCAGTTAACTGCACGATGGGTTACTTTTGTTTTGAGTATAAAAATAACGCCTCTTTTGAAGCGCTTATTTCTTATGGCCAGCAATGTCAGTAGCCATTTTTATTAATCCGACAACAGCCTGAACACTTGCCAAAACCCATGCAGCTATATAGCAACCCATAGGTATCTGACCTGTATCCAGTGCATAAAGCAGTATTAATGTTGAAATCATTTCGATCATCCTTTCTTATTTTGGGTATAAAATTAGCACCTGTTTTACAAGGTGCTTTAAATCATATTAATTCTATGAAATACTTTTTTCATTTCATCACTTGGAAATTTTTCAATTACTTCTTCATAAATCTCACTAAACCATGAAGCAACATCATCTTCAAGACTTTCAAGGTAATCAATAATATCGTCCTCATCTTCGCCAAGCGCATTCAGAAGAGGAATCCAGTATTTTTTTTCTATATCAGGATCGTTTATATGTGCTTTTTTTCTTTCGCTTATAATTTTTTGAATCTTCTTTGCATCTACCATTTAATTCAACTCCTTATGGTTGCTCACTATTATCAGGAAAAATTGTCGACGGAAAACCATCATTATCAAGAAATATACCAACTCTGACTCCATTATATTCTGCAAACTTTGGCATACCGCTATCTTTAGAATGATTAGCAGTATATGTACCGGCTTTTAAAATATCATTGTCATCCCAGTTTTCCGGAAACCATGATTGTCCTATTCCTGATTGTTTGGTTTTTTGCTTATGTTCAGGAACATAGCCCAATCTAACACCGTTGTTATACTTTTTAGTTATTTTATAATCAATACCTTTATTTTTGAGTTCTTCTATGCATTTTTGGGAGTGTCCACCATTTTTTAATCTTCCATTAGGATAATCTTTAGAAGGCTTAATATAATCCCCAACCGTCGAATGTCTCAAGGTTTTATCCGGTACTGTCATTATACCATCATTTTTTAGTTCAGTCAACGATTTAAATACTTTTCTAGGACCGTATTTTGTATCGACTGTTTTGTAGAGTCTCTCAAGGTCAGCATCATTCTGAATTACTCCGCTTTCAAATAACGCCCAACGTGAATCTGAACGGAAATACTTTTTTCTTTCTTCGACTGTTTTGTTTTTAAGCCAATCGCACTTAATAGTATCCTCATTGATACCGGCTCTTGCCTTATTACGCGCGTCAAGCTCTTTTTTCCATTCATCGCCCATTTCGTCAATAGCCTGCTGCTGTAGCTTTTTGCGTTCTTCAAGAGGTAAGCCTAAAATTTCTTCCGAGGTGATACTCCTATGAATACAATGACAATTAATTACTTCCGCCGCTGGAAGTGCAGGGTCTTTTGGGAAATCCGCAGGACGAACCTTGCCGTCTGCACATTCTAACATAAAGCTTTTATCTGCTGAAACAATTGTACCGCTGAACTTCACATGATTCGGTCTGGGTTCAATTTTATGATTTCCCGTGTGAATCCATTCCTTATATTCGGACGCCGGACACTGCTGTATTGATTCTTCACGGGCAAAGCTGTGTGCTCTTAAGGTTTCTGTAAGCGCCGCACGTCTTGCCTTGTAAAATTCGTCCCTGATACCGCTTTCCAGAACGTCACGGGCAGTCTCCGAAATGCCTTTGCCGTTTTTCAAGCCCTTAACAAGAATATTCTCAATTTCTTCGTGAGAAGCAAGGTGCATAAGATCTGACAGCTCATAGCTCCATTGTGCTATCCAGTCGGTTGTCTTTTCGGAAATCTGTTCCACGATAAGCTCCGAATCCATTTCTTTCATGTAAAAATTGGTCAGAACAGGAACATATTCCGTAAATTCATTGAAGAAAATAGGGAAAAGACTTTTCCCTGATATCATTTGTTGTCTTAAATTCCTGCCATGAACCTTTAAGAAATTCCTCAAGGTCAATACCTTTCTTATCAGCGGATTCAATCAAATCCTCAAAGTCTTTTGATTGCTCCTGCAAAACCTCGGCTATTTTTTCTTCCAGTTCCTCAATATGCTTTACTGTATTTTTGGAATCTGCATAGCCTTCTTCTTTCAATCGGTCAGCAAGGTCATTATCGGCTTTGGCTATGTATGCGTCAATAGCTTTAATAAGTAACTGACATTCGGAACACATAAAATCAGCCCCCTTTGCTTTGTTTCATTAGCAGGGAGCGCACTGACTTCATTACCGCCACAATTTCATCGTCGTGATTGTTTTCGGCTTTTGCAATCTGCGTTTCAAGACCATTTAAAGCTGATTGAGTTTTACTGTAGGCAAGAGGTATATTACCCCAATCCTCCTCAAAGTCATCACTGGTCTCACCCAGAGCCTTGTACCCGATTTCTTTGGCCTTGTTTGGAGTAAGACCTCCTGCGTTGTTTACAAGAGTAAGTATCTTATACAAGTCATCAGGATTGGTGATGTCCGGCTCCCTGAAATAAACTTCAACATGCTTAAAACCATATTCATTTAGAAGTTTATTATTGATTATCCACGCAAGGGACTGTCTTTCCGGCTGAAACACCTGTTTTTCTGTTACCTCCATTGCGGTCTGAGCTGTAGCACGGTTGAAATCTGTGGTATATCCCACATACAAATCAGGCAAGCGAAAAGCCGACTGTACCTTCTTGCGGTTATTATCCAAATAGTCCTGAAACAGCTCGTCGTGCTGTAAAATATCCGCAAGACTCTTTAATTCAATATCCGGTTGTTTTTCCTCCTGCATACTTGTACTGTTTTCATTTTTTTCAGCTTCAAGAAGCAAAAAGCTATGCTGACCTGCTTCGCCTTTAATGTCGTTCATATAGGTCTGAAGCTTGTCATAGCTTTCGTCTGTCAGAGTACCGCCCTTGATAATTACCGCCATAGGAGTATGCCGACCGTTTTCAAAGTAATTGTTATTCAGATTTTCAGCCTTGCAGCTTCCGTCAACATTCAGCGCCTGACCAATCCAGCGAACCTGACCGTAAGGTCTGGAGCCGAGTTTAAACTCCAATATCTCATTAGCCCGTTTGTCAGAATCCAGCTCAGAAACATATTTGCCTGTTTCTTTATCCATAATACGTTTGTCTCCGAACTCCTTGAAATACACGGTTTTACTACCCACTGTCTGCTTATACTTTCTGTACCGCTTTTTACGTCTTATAGCTTTTCCTTTGTAAACATATTCAACCTCAACCGACTCTTCAAAAAGTCTGGATTTTTGGACGTTGGGAACGTTTTCAATGAATTCGATCTGTACCACTTCGTCCATCCCGTTTCGGATTATCTCCAGATATGCAGTTCCATAAGTTTCACGGGCGGCAATAACCTTCTCAAAAACTTCTTTTGTATCACAGTCCAATGCTAGAAGTTCCACAATATCTGAAAGTCTGTTAAATTCATCTTCAAGCTCTTCCGTGTCTGTAACATCCTCTTTATACCTAACGCCAATACCAAATCCCGCTATATTGGACTTATACGCACTAATGCACTGAGGAAGTATAGAAGAGTGCCTTGTCATATTTTCAAGACCTTTTAAGGTATAGTCCGGCTCAAGCCAGTCTGAATATCCGGAATCCTCTTCATTTTCCAGATGTGACGGACTATCGGATTTCTTTATCTGAGCTGTTGTTTTTATAATCTCGGCACAAACCTTTCTTTTTTTCTTTCTCAAGTTTTTTGCCTCCTTTCTTTTTTGAATTTAACAGGCAGACAGCATAATAAAATACAATCTGCTTCGTCTGGAGAATGACCGCCCCTTTTCTTTATGGCGTCTTTACTCTCGACTCTCTGTCTGGAATCGTCGGTCATTTCATATTTTCGGGTTGACAGCTGCGCTATTAAGTCCGCATCATCGGGAAGAATCAGTTCTACAGGTTTAGGTTTCCCGTCTTCATCATGAGGTGACAAAAGATTTCTGACTACGCTCATCATGTATGTGGTGGAATCATAATAATATGCATGTTTTATTCTCTGACCGAATTTAACGGGGAATATTTCCATTTGCTTGAAACGCTGAGGATTACTCCGCTTCATTTGTCTTAATCTGTCCACAACACCGCCGCCTACGCCGCCGTCATCTATCTTAACGGCAACAGGACGTTTGTATTTAGGATATTTTTTAAGCATTTTATCATAACACATCACTATATCGTCAGCTGTCTTCATGGTATCCTGTCCCTGACGTTTGCAGACAATATCTGCCTTCTCATTTACTTTAGAACCGATTACTGTTTTATCGTCCCCGAATCTTGCAACATCACAGCCAATATGGATAAGGTCGGGTATTTCTGGTTCTTCAAAATCTTTCACAGACGATGTTGACGTTAATATCAATTCCATAGGAATGAAAACATCGTCTTCCTGTTTAGGAAATTCTCCGTCAACACGAACACGAACAAAATTTGAATCTTTCCCATATTTGCGCTCCATAGCCGCTATATTTTCCTTATTGGTTCTGGAACTGTCACGTGAAGAAACCCTGTGACATTTATACAACCCTCTGTCACAGGTGTGAGAATCATAAAAAGTTCCGGAGGTCTTTGTGGGATTTCCGCACATCAGCAATTTATTATTTGCGCCGGACAGCGTACCGAGAATCGCCTCCATTATCGGATCGGCAACACCTGAAACCTCGTCAACGATAAAGAGCATGTTGTCCTCGTGAAAGCCCTGCATGTTTTCAGGCTTTGTGGCTGTTCTTGCAGTAGCAAACCATCTTTCTTCATTACCTACAACGGAAACCTTTGTTTTAGTCCATTTTAAAACCGCTTTCAAGAGCGGACTTTTTGACTGCCATTTTGAAACCTCTGCCCAGAGTACGTCATTAAGCTGCTGTTTGGTAGGAGCAGTAGCCACAACTCTTGAATACGGAAAACACGAAAGAAACCACAAGCATAAAACAGCTTCACAGCCGGTTTTACCAACGCCCTGACCGGAACGCACAGTAACTTTAGGAAACTCCGCTATATCCGCAAATACTTCCTTCTGCCATTTGTCAGGCTCAAACTGACAAACCTCATAGGCGAACAGTTCGGGAGATTTGCGGTATTCGGAGATTTGCGGTATTCGGGGATTCGTTGAATAAAAAATTTTAAGACCTTATCATTCTTCATTTTCATCACCGCTAATCACTGCTTCTACCCAGTTTTTTACAATATCATTTTCACCTGTGTCACCTGTTAATTGTTTCTCCTTAAGTGCTAGTTCCTTTTTCTTCAAGGCAAGTTCTTCAGAAGAGTTATCTTTGCCAAGAATGTTACGAATTTCTTTTGAAGCTGCAACGTCTCCAGTAGCCGCTCTCAAAAATAACCCTTTAAGTATAACCATTTCATTATCAGATTCCTCAATCGGAATTCCCATAGCTTCAAGCTCTGTTAAATCACTATCACAAGCTGGTAAGGAAAGTAAAAGCTTCATTTTTTCTCTCATAGTCTTTTTTTTACGTCTTGCCGCCGCAGAAGCTTTACCGATTTTCTTGCACTTTCTCGGCGTTCACTCGGCGTTAAATCTTCTGGTCGTATCAAATTATTTTCATTCAAGGTCACCACCTACCATAATAAATTTAGTCATGAAAAAAGCACCTCCTCTGGGGAGATGCTTAGTTGTTATTTTAAATGTTATTTCATGTAACGTAAGTTAAAATTACGTTTATAATCATTTGCTTTGTCATCTTCAAATACAATAAATATCTTTAACAAAGCTCGAATTAAATGTTTTAACTTCATATTTACTCCTTTAAACTATTATTACACAATATGCGATATAATAATAGAAATAACCAAATCACATAAAAACGTTAAAACAAGATTAAAAACTAATTTAAAGCCTAATCTTTTATTTAAATTTTTAAGATTGCTGATTTTATTTATATCACCGGTTGTAATTTCAAATACACACCCCTCACCATAATTTGTTAAGTTTTGATAAATCATTTGAGCTACCTTATGTGTAATTTTTTGCAATAAAAATATTAAACTATAAGTTATTCCAATAGTCATTATTATTTTTCTAATAAACGAATTTGTAATATCAGTTAATGAAGATATTAGGTTATTAACGTAAAATGATATTAAAACAAAAATTAAACAACTAAATACAATATGAGTTATATAGTGCACACATGTAGCCACTATACTTCTATATTTTTTTAAAAATAATAACGGCTTACTACAGGTATAATTATTTCTTACGCAAGAGTCAACCCACTTAGATACTATATTTAATAGTTCTTCTCCCAATAAAGTATTTATAAATTCAACACGTGCTAAAACAGTACTATCCATTATAGTAACTTCATTAACATTTTCAAAATTTCCTGAAACCATTAAATTCATATATTCTGCAAAACTTAATCCTGAGGAAATTTTAACAACTAAATTGTGAGGTTACAGCATTTCATACTGTGGCATATTAACCATAAAACTCCATTTTATAGTAATATTTTCAATACAACCTGAATTTTTTTGTGATTCATTTTCAAATTTTTCCCAAACATCATATTCATATGTTCTATGATTACAATAATTTATTGTAATACGTGTAATTAAATTATCTCCTTGGCAATGCATTCTTAACTTTTCTATTATAATGGTATTTAAATTATATATTGCATCCAAATCTACTTTTATTTGTTTAGAAAATGCACGTGTAATACTGTCAGGTTTTGCATTCATCTTAAAAATAAAAGAACGTAATTTGTCAAGTGTTTTGTCTGACTCATTGATAGTCAAACTATCTTTTTTACTTTGATTCATTTTTTATCCCTCCTTTTCCATATTTTACCATTTTATACCAAAAAAATCAAGAGGTATTATAAAAAAATTATTTTACAACCAAAACTATCATATTGGACGATGACGTAACATTATACTGTTGGTAAACAGTTCTATTGGCGCAGTCTATCGGAGTTGCACCGACTGAAACTACCGACTGCATAACAGCCGTCTAAGTTTCAACGGCTGTAAATCAAGGAATAAAACAATGTAGAAGAGAGGTTTGAAACAGGCGGTGCTGCTTTCGCCCTGTTTCTATGTATATATAATATCATAGAATTATAGTGTCTTTCAATGTCCTAGAAAATAATTTCCATTAATTTTTATAAATTCCCTAATTGCTTTTCTGTGCAATTTATGTACGCTGCTTGTCTCTTCATACCCCATTTCCTCCTGAATCTGTTCCCACTTCAAAAATCTCCAATATCGCTTCAGCAAAACCAAACGGCATTTAGGATTTTTTACTTTGAGAATACGCTTGCGTATTTCAGATTTAATTCTGTCTAGCTGATCTATTTCGTCATTAATTTCATTTTCTAATTCATTGTGTTTATCAATGTAATTCGCCATTTTTAGTTCCGTGCTGTTATCATTATGCTCATCTGGCGGCATATCTGAAAATTGTTGAGTGCATCTGCACATATCTGATACTAATTTCTCAATTTCAAGTATTTTTTCATTGATTTCCTTGTCCAAATAAAATCCTTGACTTAGATATTCCTTAGCAGTCAAACTTCTCACTCCTCTCAACCACGAAATCAATTTGATTCAAATTCTTATCCCGTATGTACTGTTCTGCCTTAACTGCGTTGTCAAAAATTCTGTAATTATCCTTGATGTCACAAACTATATGTCCGTTGTATTTGTGGTAGATTACATACGTTTGTGCTGACATTTTAATCCTCCATTCTTTTAGCTTGATATTCTCCATAGTTTACGGTATTTCGGGCAATATCGTTAATTCTTTCCATACTTCTTGACCTAGCCCGTTTGACTTCATTTGCAGGAGATATGTATTCCCCTGAATTTCTGATATTTCGCATATATTCACGTCTATTTTTGCGATGCCGTTCTTTGGCGCACTCGGTACAATATTTTTTAGAACTGCCTGAATTCGGCATCTCAACGCCGCATGAAACGCATATACGTGTAAATCGTTTATGTGTTGACATTTTCTAATCCTCCTTTGTTTTAAAATACCCATGGAATCCTATCATTTCTTCGTGTAGCTTTTTAGCTTCGGTAACGTTAACATTTGGCTTTTTCGCAAGTTTAGATTTTCTTAGCTGCTGCATAAATGGCAGTGATTCCGGCAGCACCTGATTCATGCTCAGACCTATTTCTTTCAATTCCCGTTCCGCCATACAGTCAAACACGTCATCAATAGTGTGCTGATGATATTCGTCCATGGTTTCATTTAGCGTTTTTATAAAATCCTCCATGCGCTTTTGTTTCCAGCCTGTATGCCTTGATACAGCTATCAAAAAAACCAGCCCATTTGCGTTTATGCACCTGTCTATTTCGGGCATAGCCTCCTCACATAGCCATCCTACTTCCTTTTTGGAATACGTTCTTACTCTTGATTTCACTTTAATCCTCCTTTAGGTGGATCGGCAATATTAATCCGATTAATTTATTGCTATCTTTTTCAAAGACAAAAACTCTCCATTCGTCTCCTTTGTAACTTACCCCGGTACCGAAAAATTTTATGTATTTATCGTTTACATATACGGATTTGTCCGAATCTAACTTTAGCCGTCTGACTATTTTATTAGGGGTCGTATATTTGCAATCGCAAGTCAGCTTTAACTCCGATACTTTGTCCATACCGTCTAAAACTCTTTTTGACAAACATACAAATCGACTTACATCAAGCATGAGATCCTCCTGCGGTATCACGACCGCCTTAAATCCGTCTGTCGTTAATAATACCCTGCCATCGTCTAATCTTAACACCCCTACATGGTCGCTCGTCAGTGCCTGTTGTTGACATTTTATAAAAATATTATTTTTCATTTTTTAATCCTCCATAAGTTCTTTGTATGAAATACCATCAGTTAATCCCGGTGATTTATCGCTGTCAGTAGGCATATACTTTGCGTCAGTAAACGACGGATATTTGTACTCTATCATGGCAAAATTCGCTACGTCTACAAGATATTCGGTGTTATGGGTTTCCTCATACAGCTCTAAACGTCTTTTTATACTTTTGTAAGCTTGGGCTAATTCCGGATACGTTTGAGAACACCATCCATATTTATAATGGGACGCCTCAATAGCATTTTTCATTTTTGCAATAAATTCATTAGAAAAATCTCGCCGTAATATTTGTTCTCTAGTTTCCATTTTCATTACCTCCATATTTCAATTTTACGCCCGTTTTTAGGCGTTTTGATTTTAACCCTGTAATTCCATTATAACACATTCAAAATTGATTACAGCGCATTCTAGACGGCGTTTTCAGCGTTTAATTGCCCTCTTCACATGGAATGATATCATCTAGTTCAAAACAATCGCAGTCATAACAATCTATTTCTTCTTCAACAGACAAAACAGTTAAACCGTCAATATCATCTAGCATGTTGTATGCATAATCGCTAATATCTTCTGTAAAATCATCAGGATCAGGAATATATTCTATGATATCTTCATCGCACTCAACGGTAATTAAATGTTTTAATTTAACGGTTTCTTCCACAAAAATTTTATACTTCGCCATTTTCAGCCCTCCACATACATGTCAAGATCATCATCAATAACTATAGGTTCATCACCAGTAAATGTGATTTTCAATTTTTTATCTTCGTCTGCCTCAACTATCATTACGCAATTTTTCAAAATTGCAACCGCCTTATCACCCGGCTCTAATTTTTGATTTTTATTTTTCTCAGCATATTTTTCACAAAATAAATTAAATGCTTCTATTGTATTAATCATTTTCTTCTCCTTTCAGCAATTCGGGATTATCATGGATATTGCCGACAATTTCTGATTTTGCAATCCAAATGTGAAGTTCTCTGCTAAATTGCCCGTCTCTCTGTAAAAATTTGCTGTGTTCATTATCCCATTCAACAGAATAAATTCCCGATCTGAATTTTAAAATATCCCCCTCAAAAATTTTAACGCCGTTTTTATCGGTCAGGCCTGTATATTGTCCTACTGTTTCGGGGATAACTTCAATACCGTACCACTCTTTGTCTATTGTAGCTATTGGAAAAATACTTGGCTCACAAGGAAAATGGCTATATGGTCTAGGGCAATAAAACCCTTCAACCCACTCTCCATTATCAACACGCTTACCTTTGAACAATATTTCTCTATTCATCTTTCAATACCTCCTCTTCATTCACCAACCTTCTTCCGCACTTTGGACAGTAATTAATTAGATTGTAATAGGCACACGGATCGTCAATTCCGTCTGCGCTGCATTTGTCCGTGCCGCCATCACCCCAATAGTCACACAATAGGGTACATAGTCTGCATTTATCTTCTGCGCAATATTCGCAGCCTTTGTCCCTTTCCAGCTTTTCTTCCATAACCGTTATAGCCACGTCAATCGCCTTAATATCATAAGCAAACACGGAATCAGGCTCATCATTTTTAGCAAAACCTTCACGGTCACGCTTTAAGTCAGTTAATTGTTCTATGGCTTATTTAACCGTCATTTTTATCTCATTCATGGCGTCCTCCTATAATTTCAATTTCCGTCCTTGGATTATCCTTATCGTACTTTCCGGACAGTATCAGATTAATATTATTAAAACTGTCATCAGCAATAATTCCGGCTTTGACCAATCCGTCAAGAATAAACTTACCGCTGTAATTATCAGGATCATGTCTTATTTTAGTACGAAAATAATACGTAATCTTTACTGTTGCTTTGTCAAACGTTTTTTCGGGTTTTGGTCTGCATTTTAAATTAATCAACTGCGCCCAATGTTTCTTTTTTTCCTGATACTCCCATTTATTCGTCCTACCTAAAAATTTATTATTACTAGGCGGTATCTCGTCAATTATGTATTTCACTGCCTCACCTTAACCTATAATTTTTATTATCGTCTTTCTGGATTTGAATAGTAAACCCTGCTGATTTTTCTGCAATTCGTCCAGCCAGTGCAGAATCGTATTTGTTTATATCCGATATCAGCAGTTCAGACGAAATAATTGTTTTTTTGTTGGCGTTATATCTGCTGTTAATGATTTCAAATGCAAAATTCAATTCATCACTGAACTTACTGTTATTTGAATTGGATTTCAGAAAATCGTCAATATACAGAATATCAGTATCGCAAATGGATTTAAATTTATTTTTATATTCTGTTTCATCAAATTGATTACTTTGCAGTTCGTGAAACAAATTGCGCCAGACTTTATACCTTACTGACCTGCCGCATGAAATAAACCTAGTACATATAGCAGTGCATATATGGGTCTTGCCGCTTCCGGACTGTCCTGCTGCATAAAACCATGAATCGCCTGAATTTTGCGTAAATAACAACGCCTTTTTCTTGATTTCCGATTGCCATGGTTTTGACGTCTCATACGCATTGAACGTATATTTTTTTATCAGATTTCCCAATCCGCTCAGTTCAAGATTTTTTATGCTTTTTCGCTTTGACATACATTTACACTCAACTCTGATCTCATTTAAATCCGTATCAAGCTCTGCAATGTAACCCTTATTTTTGCAGATATCGCAGTTTATGTAAGGCAAATCACCCTCAGTTTCGTTATACCATTTGCAGCGCTTACGTGCAAAATCTTCATATCTTAATTTGTTTCCGTCAGAGAAGTCCTTCGTATAGTCTGCTATTGTGTTCATGGGATTCCTCCTCACCTGTATTTAAATCATCCTCCCAACGTTTACCATTAAGCCATGTTGTAGGATATGGAATAAACTGTCCGTTATCCTTTTGCCACTGAGAAGATTGTTTTTGCTTCTCCAAAGCAGAAAGGATTTCCCTGACTAAATCGTCGTTTGGTTTAAGTTTTTTCCATGCCTTTAACGCATTAGACTTTGAAACCTTCTTCGGATACGCTTTCCAAAAATCATCAAAAGATTTACTGAAAGAGTCTGTTTCAGGTTTTTTCTTCGGCTTATCCCCCTTGGGGGATATAGGGGGTATATTTATTACATTATCATTTACATTTACATTATCATTTACATTAACAGCTTGATTTGCTTGGGTTTGCTTAACCAAAGAATCATTTGCTTGATTTGCTTGGGTTTGCTTGCCGCCTTTTCTTCCGGCTTCGGAACGTTTTTCACGAGTTTTATTCCATTTTTCCAAATCCAAGTCAATCCTGCTTTTTATAAAGCTGAATGCCATTTTTACCATACCATCATCAAATTCTGGTATAATTTTTTTCTCTGCATACATAAATATTGCCTTGATAAGTTTACCTGCTTGTTCATCTGATAACTCATTAAATTGTTCCATGTAACTGCTGTATAGTATAAAACTTCTTTTTTCTTCCAACTTTTCACCCCCTCACTAATGGACAGATCCACTGCTGAATTTGCATTAAAATATGCAATTAACTTTATTTTGTAATCAAATTGTAACTTTTAAAACGGCGGATCATCACCGGCAATTACTTCCTCAAAATCGGCTAGATCTCCGAGTTGAACGTCTTCTACCGGATTTGATACCTGTGTGGTTTGCGGTGTATTTGCAGTATAATTATTATCGTTCCTGCTGCCTGCAAATGAAACGCTGTCTGCCAACACGTCCATGGAATAATGCTTTACTCCGTTTTGGTCTTCATAATTATTGTTTCTTAAACTTCCCTCAATGACAATCATCTGTCCCTTGGAAAAATATCTGCTGACAAATTCAGCAGTCTTTCTCCATGCAGTAACACTAATAAAATCCGTTTGATGTTCGCCGTTATCATTTTTAAATTTTCTGTTTACGGCTATATTGAATTTTACAAATGAAATACCGCTTTGCGTTTGTCTTAGCTCAGGATCGGCAGTCAGCCGACCCATTAATATCACTCTGTTCAGCATACGTTATTCCTCCATTATACTGGAAAAATCATCAAGAGGCGGCTGCTCAGTAGTGACTGATTCCACAACTTCTTCTGTTTCAATAACTTCTCCGGTTTCAGGAACTGTTTCTACATATTCCGCTTCACCCTGTTCATTAATAACTGCCATATCATTTGTAACGGCTTTTTCCATTTCTATTGACATAATACCCCATTTGCTTATTAATTGTCTTAACATGGTTTTGCAAGCCATTCCGTCAAAATCTTTCTCCCAGAATGTATAACCGGAACGCTTTTGATATCCTTTTGAATACTTTTCAGCGTGAGATTCCATTTTTTCTTTACTCCAATAAATAGCCTTTTTAAAGCCGTTTATATATTCAAACATTGCATAATATCCGATTGTAGGAGCATTTTCACGGTCAATTTCATTTTCAATCAACTGCACTTCAATGCCTTCCTCAAGAGGATTAAAGTGTATCAATTCTCCTTGTTTTATCGGCAATACATTTAATTTCTTGTACTGACCAGAACGAATCGCAAGCTGTATGTATCCTTTGTATCCTAGCTGAAATTGTGCAACTTTTCGCCCGTTTTTATTATCATTAAACGGTACTAAATAATACTGTCCCAACTGCGGAGACGGGGAAAGCTTCAAGCCCTCGCCAAGTAATCCAGCTGAAAGAATTGAACCGGCATCACATTCCTGTAGCGCAGGATTGGCACTCACTGCCGATGTAATAGAAGCAATAAAGCGGTTAGCTGTGTTTTTATCTCGGAGTGTTGTATTAATTAGATTCTGATAACTTTTGCTTTGAAGCTGAACTGTGAACGGGACTTTTTTACCGCCCGGTTTAACTAAACTGTTTTTTACTGCCATTTTAATTTCCCTCCGTTTTAATCGTCTCAAATTTAATACCGTTATCTACCATAAATTTACGTAAGTTTTTAATCTGATTATATGTTCCAATTACACGAAATGCACATGTTCCCAACTGTTCTTTAGGCTGCTGGGATTGCGATGCTGAAACAGTCTGAACAACTTCCTGCTGTACTGGTTGCGTTTTTTTCTGTTCAAGAACTTTCTTCTGCATTTCTTCTTCACGCTGAAGCTGTGCGGCATATACCAATGCCTGACTTGTACTATATGCCTTACAGTACTCGGTAATTACAGCGGCTTTATACGGCTTGTCTGCGTATTCGGTATTAAGTGTTTCAAGTTCCTTCTTGATACGGTCGATATTATTTTCAATTTCCGCTTTCAGGGTATCAATTTTTGCTGTGGCATTGCCCCATTTAGGATTAAGAATCTTATCAAATTTAATGATATCAGCCATATCTCCTATGTAATGATCAAAGCAAGATTTCAGTTCGTCATATTTTTCTTGCTTCTTTATGTTTTCAAATTCTTTTATTTGATTATCAATTGCAACAACAGGGGCTTTGACTAACATAACAAGTTCTTTACATTTAGCTTCAAAATCGTTATACGGTTCAAGGCAACGTCTTTTGATTTCTTTTCGTTCACTTTCAATGGCTGCTATTAATTTATTTAAATTTGCTTTATCAGCTTTTGCCGACTTAATGCTGTTTTCTGAAACCACTAAATTATTGTAATATTTTAGTCTTTCAGTCATCTCGGCTTTTAGTTCACTATAGTTAAATTCTATAACAGACGGCAAAGTGTTCAAGTCCGTTTGTAATTTAAAGTCCATTGTTTCCCTCCTAAATCTCCGGCAAAATCAACGCCGGTTTTGTTTTATTTTGTACATGCTCCCAAAACTTAATTTCAGCTTCAAGGAGTGTTTTTATATCCTCTTGCACTTCATTACGGTCAATGAAATAATGTCTGGTTGCGGTGCATATATCATTATTTTTAAAATACCTGATATGTGCCTTTAGTACTGCAAAATTCCAGCATGTAGCAAGCATCTGATGCAATACCTGTATGTAATAATTTTGCGGAACTCCACCGTCCCATTCGTACCATTGAGAAGAATTCTGAATTGTTGTAGTCTTGATTTCGAGAATTCCCTTTTTGCCTGATTCATCAGTCAATTCGCCGTCCAGAGTTGCAAAGATAAACGGGTAATTGTCATTTGCATACATTCTGTATTCATGATATTCAATATCATATTGAGGAAAATCAAGTGCAAATAACTCCCTCAGATGAAACTCTGCTTGCTTTCCGTATGCAACAGCAGGCTTGTCCGAAATATCTTTGGGAACTGTAATCCCGGTTTTTTCTTTCCATAGCTGCACATTTGTCTTGTACTTATTCATTCCCAGAACACACGCCGCGTCACTTCCGCCAATACCTGCACAACGTGCTGATAACCACTCATCATGGGTTTTAGGATCTGCAAGTATCATGAGTCTTTACCGCTTTCCAAATCTCTCATAAAATCGCAATCCGGTTCCGGCTTGTCCGGATTTTTATAACAGGTTCTGCATGCTTCAATATCACACT
>OGPA01000982.1_pt1 | contig 25616 bp, 22 predicted proteins | sample 1552841 | NCBI WGS metagenome assembly OGPA01 (sample SAMEA2579916, study PRJEB22360) | human gut metagenome | reverse complement strand
TAAATAGCAATTAATGATTTAGATTCTATTAGGAGTAAAAAAGAATAATCCAAAGAAGAATCATTTAATTGCAATTTATTACCATCTTTTATCCATTTACCTTCTGATAACAAAAAAACTTTTCTTTCTATCAAATAATAGATTTTAAAATTAAAATTTATATTTATATCCAAATAAACATATCCATTATCATATACTCCCAATTGTAAAGGAACATGATCTGAATTTAGTAAACTTAAATACTCCTCTACTTTCTTCTTCCTTTTTTCTGATTCATCCTTTATATCCAATATAGATTTATGTATAAATGAGTCTGATCCACCTACATGAATAAAAGATTTCCCATGCATTAGTTTAAAACCTTTTTTTACAAATAGATCAACATTGTCTCTTTTTTCCAGAATTAAAGTCGAATTACTTCTTATGTCATTCAAAAGAATACTGCTCCCCTTCACAGACATTGATCCGAAAGAAAGAAATAAAATCAGCCTATCATCACCTGGTCCAATAATAAAATAAATGCAATACTCCTTATTATTTATCATTTCTAAATAACATGAAATATTCTTTTCATAAAAAGGATCTTTCAGTTCATACGTTTGAACTAAAGTGTCTTTTAAGTCACAAAAAGATTTTAACATAATCATAAATTTAATAGACCCACATTGATTTTATCGTATTCCCTAAATTATAACTACTTGGATAGGTCCCTGAATACCCTAAGCTTTTTGCTATATTTGTCACATCTAAAGCCATCTGATATCTACCAACATTTTGGTATACACTAGCAGTATATTTATATGCCACAGTTTCTGAATAAGCTTTCACATAAGCTCTTAAAAAAAAATAATTATGATATACATGATTTAACTCATGACCAGCAACCGCTCTAAAATCCACAACATTTCCTAAAGTATATCGCGGAGAGATATGCACCAAACTCTTCCCTGTAGTATATCTATATAGCCAGCAACTTCAGCTCCATTATCAACATATACTCCATCAGTCATCATCCCCATCCGTCCTGTCTTTGTCGTAATCTCTTTAATTCTCACATTTCCGACACAAATCATGTGTCAAGAGGATTAAATAAAAAAATCAAAACAGTTTCCTATTTATGCAAATTTATTTTTTTATATTTATTACCTCCTTCCACAAAAGAGTATATCCGCTTCTCATTCAATTCATTTGGAAAATCAATCGCAATCAACTGTCTATCCACGCTTATCAACATTGTAAACGAATAATTAAGAAATGGATCTCTTAATTTTAAAATACCATTTCTGGTTGCCCATTTTCCTTCTGAAATTACAATCAAATACTCTTGAAATTTATATGCAATTGTATATGAGCCATTTCCTTCAAGAAACACATGAACATTCCCATTCATATATTCTCCAAACCCAAACTTTAGTTTATCAGGTAACTGTTTATCTCTTATTGATTGAACCTCTTTCTTCTTTTTATCATATTCAACATCAATATCAAACCAAGAAAAATCGTCACTATCAGCTTTGTCTTCATAAGTAAGACATTTCTTTTGCATAAATGAAAAGCCCTTTTTTATGTTGAAATTAGCTGACTTATCCTTTTCCAAGACTATTTCAGCATTAGTTGGTATATCTTTCAAATAATATAAATTTCCCTCTTTTCGGACATACCCATACAAGGGAAACATATTAAAAACTATATCATCTGATATCAAAGAGAATTTCATAGTATATTTATTGTCCAAAAGATACAACCGACAATCGATATACTCCTGAGTCCAATGGTTCAAGAATTTACTTTCACCCAAAACATATCTTTGCGCAAATAAAGGATTTGCACAAAACATAAATAGTATGACAAATTTGTATTTCATTATCTAAACCTATAAATATTGGGAATTTCATAACTACTGGAGTGCCAAAAAAAACGTTGGTTAACAGCATTTTGCATCCACTGAAATGCCTTTACAGGTTGAGATGCCCTCAAATAAATATTTGCTGAATATCGATAAGCAACACTTTCAGAAGAAGCTCTCACAAAAGCTCCAGCAAAAGTATATTGGTGGTAAGCATGAATCAGCTCATGTCCAGCTACAGCCCTAAAATCAGCTACATCCAATGCATTTGCGTATTTCGGAGAAATATGTATTTTTGAACTACGCCCTGTAGAGGACAAATCTGCATATCCAGCAACTTCGTGTCCGTTTTTTAGGTTTACATATGATTCTTTTGTAGTCATACCATACCTTTCTCCTGTTCGTGTTGTTATTTTTTCTATGCCCAAATCACCTTCTTTTATACTATACTCTCCTTGAATTCTAGTTTTCAAGCTTTCATCATTCAATTCAGCAATAAAACTATCATTATAATTATCTCCCATTGCTTTATAATCTGTCTTTTCTATTGAATTTCCTATTACAAACTCAGAGGTTGTTCTTCCATCCCAGAAGGAATACCCCTTAGCCATATCTGTAAACCCACGTATCAGACCACCAGATAAACCACTAAAAGCAGCACTTAATGCGCCTCCTACAAATCCAGCCTTCAGTCCTGCACCAAAACCAGCTCCTGACAACCAAGCATTTCCGGAGCAACCGACAAAACCGCCTCCAAATCCACCTGCTAGCCCAGAAAGACTTCCATTTATGAAACCACCTGCCGTTATCGAACCCGCAACAGCTCCACCAGCCCATGCACCAGCCGCTCCGGCCGCAGCTCCAACAAACATCCCCTTAAACATATCACCTGCCAATTCCAAGCCACTCTTATCACTGGAAACCAAGCACTTCCCAAGCCAATCCATCCACCAATAATAGCTGCTGCAAGAATTATACTTTTACCATTCGGATCGGATAATAGGTTTTAAACACACGAATTACAAACTATTCAACATTTCCATATCATTCATGATATACTAAAAATATCTTTTAGATTGAGTCTCAATCTAAAAGATATCCCCTGTTTTTATTACTATTCGTTTTGCCATATTTATTAATGAGACGACTTTTGAAGTGGTCTCATAATTCTTTTTCACAAACTAATATCCTGGGAATTTATTAGTATAATATCCATATCTAAGTCTATCAATTATAGAACTATAAGACATTATCCCTCCCATTTCAACATGCTGGTATTCTTCCGTAAGCCTTCCAATACGAACACTTGGTTCATTTATATACCAAACAAACCAATTTTCAACCGGATCAACCCACTTTATATTTGTAGGAGAATCACCAAGGCAATCTTGTGCTATCCCAAACAAGACTTCCTTATATTCATATCCTATAACTTTCGACTTACCCACTTTATACCAAGCATTATTTACAATGCCAGTCCGCAATACAGTATGTGCATAAAATTCGACTTCATCTTTTACAACTTCATCACAAACAGGTTTATGATCCATCGGATAATGAGTTTTAAACACACGAATTACAGAACTATTCAATTGTTCCATATCGTTCACAATATATTGAAAATATCTTTTGCACTGATTCTCAATATCTACACAAAAGATGTCTCCTATTTTTGTCATTATTCTTATTGCCATTTTTATAAAAGATTTATTACTAATAAATACAACGAATCAAGGTTTCTTAATATTGTACTGTTTCCAATATTTAGGACTTATTGAATTTATCTTATTATATAACGTTCCTCCGTCCTTTTGTAAACCATATTTATTTATCAGATTCTGTTCCCAGATTCGAGCATCTGTTTTATTTAAATTCCCTGTTCCTTTTATTATAGAATAATCTAAATCGGCTCTATTTGTACCTGAATTCAAATGCTCGCTAAACCTTATTTCAGGATCTCTCTTTGTTATCCCAACATATTTGGTATTACCTTCTTTATCTAATCCTTGATATACCGAATATGTATTCTCGTCTTTAGGAATAACTTTTCCCTCTCCTACATTATTTTTTATTGTAGAGGTTGTATTAGTTGGCATCAATCCTCGATTTGTAGCTTTGCCTGTCCAAAAATCACGACCATGTTGCAAAGCCTGAGCGCCACCAATCAATCCACCAGTTAAACCACCGAAAACACCACCAGTGATTCCTCCCATAAGTCCACTTTGCAAAGCTCCACCAAATCGCTCGCCATCCATCAAACTATTTCCCGTGTTTAATACAAAGCCACTTGTAGCACCACCGGCAGCACCTATAGTAGCTCCAGGTATAAATCCGGTGGATGCAGCAGCCATTTGAGCTGCTGTAACGCTCATCATTCCGCCAAATCCTACGGCCGCCGCTACGCCTGCTGCTGCACCGGCACCGGCAGCAACTCCTCCTACTACAAAATAACCGGTTCCTTTCCAAAAGCCTTTCCAACCACCTACAGCCTTAATCTCCTTCCAATGTGTTGCCACATTTGTTATCGCTCCAATAAATGCAGCTCCTCCGACTATAAACCAAAAGATCTCACCATCTTCATCCACATAAACCAATGGGTTGTTGAGACAATAACTATACCTGTTAAAATTTTGTGAAAAATCTGGCATTTGAACAAACGGATCAGGAGATAAAAAACGTCCTATGGCCGGATCATATAGGCGAGCGTTCATATTTATCAAACCAAACTGTGACAAATGTTCATGCCCCGTATAGCCTCTACCCAAAAATAAGGTAGGTTCCTGCCCCGGCAAATAAGCAACTCTGGTGACAGGATCACGTAAACGTCCCCAGGCATCAAAGCTATTTTCCTGAATGACAGCTCCACTACTGTTTATCACATGCGTTATACTACCCAGATAATCACGACAAATATAATACAATGCCCAAGAGTTACCCTGATTCACATAAGCAGCCGGAGCGGAATAGGCATCTCCTCCAATATATAATATTTGCTTATCCAGCGAGTTCTTATAATCAGCTTCATAACGGTCACCTAAATAGTAGCGTTCCAACTGGATATTTCCGCTATATTTCAACTGCATTTTCTTACGGTCTCCAGCCAAATCATAGATAAACAAGGCTTCATTTCCATTTTCGGTAATAGTCGAGGGACGCTCAAATGAGGTATAACTCACCGCTTGACTTCTCGGAGGAATTGCATTCTTTCGGGAAGCATCCACTTTTGATACTGCATAAGGTTTATTTGGTGTATTATAATAAAAAAGATTACCGACATCTTCCTTTTGAGTGATATTTCCTTTTATATCATACATCACTACGCCTCCAGCAAACCGTGTTAAACGATTTAGATTATCATAAGCGAAATTTTCAGATAACTCCCTTGTGTTATCTATACGAGTTGTAAGATTTCCATTCGAACGGTTGAAAGCATAGGTGTCATTTTGTAATTTCCTATTATTTGAGGCTGTAGTCATTCTACCAGTCGGAATACCATATTCATCAAAAGAATAAGAGCGTGTTACTGGCCCCGTTATTACAGATACCGGCTGCCCCATATCATTTTCCGCACTTAATTTCCAGACACTAGTTCCACCAAATTTTATTTCACTTCGATGCCCATTTGAATATACATAAGATTCCGTACCGATAGCTCCTGCTTGCGATGTAAAGTTAATAGAAGACAAATTACCGGAAGAATATAAATAGGTCTTTTCCAACCACATTCCATCAGGCCCATTATCCCTTTCTTTTACGAGACGACCATACATATTACTATCATATTGATACGTATGTGAGGTTCCATTAGTAGAAGTTACTGAACTCAATAAATCATTTTCATATATATACGTTGTTTTGAATTCATTCTGAAACTCCTTCGATGTAATACGGCCATAGGCATCGTAAGAAAATATTTTTTTACGATTGTTTGCATCAATCTCTTCTTTTAAATTACCAGCTTCATCATAAGAAAAAGTTTTTCTTCCTGCACTGGGATCAACAATAGCTTTTTTTCTACCATACTCATCGTATTCAAAAGTTGTCACAATATCCCCTGGAGCTACAACACTTGAAAGTTGACCATTAGGACGCAGATTATAAGTTATTTTTCCCGCAGGGTCAGAGACAGAGACCAGTTCTCCCTTCGAGTTATATTTTTGTTCTGAAGAAACACCATTTTTAGTTAATGTTATACTCGTACCGGAATAAGAATATGAATCTGATTTTCCAGATGCATAAGCTAAACCTATCAATCGTCCATAAGTATCATAATTATAAATATTCCATTTCGTTGCCGAACTACCTTTAAACGGTAGAGATACCTGAGAAATCCGACCGGCATTATCATATTTCTTATCATATTTTCTTTCGGAACCATCAAATTCTATTATACTATTTCTTAATTCCCGCTCAAAAGCATCATAATATTTTTTCGTAACGGGATTACCTGAAGAATTCTCTGTTATGCAGTAAACGGTATTTGTCGGCAAATCACTCCAGGTCAATATGGTTGTCGAAAATGTATTATCCGGATAAATGGTTTTAACCAATTCACCCATATTGTCATATTCATATGTTGTCGTTTTCTTTAAGGGGTCTGTACTGGATACTATTTGTCCCAACAAATTATATTTCCATGTGGTCTCTAATAATAACGGATCAACCTCCTTAGTTAGAGAGACTCCATCCGAGGAATACTCATATTTAGTTACTAACCCATTAGAAGACGCATAGTTCTTTACCGTTTTCTTCGTCGTATTTCCGAATGTATCATATTCAAAAATATTCTCTAATACTTTTTTGGTTCCATCTGAAGTATATTCTACCGACTTGCCTAGCAAATATCTGGCATTATACTCAAAAGTATGTTTTTCTATCCAACTTTCACTTCCCCTTGTTATTCGCTTCGTTTGAGAAAGAGGCAAACTAAATATCCATACACTTTCTGTACCACTGTTCAAGTAAGTATTCGTTACTGTTTCTGTAAGATCATTACCATACTTAGTAATAACTGTTAATGGATTTCCCCAACTATCAGTAGACGTACAATCTGCTGTTTTCACAATACTTGTCAAATGATCAGTCTCCGTTAACTTCTTTACATAAGGGGTTACACGTTTATTCCCTTGATATACATAGGAATTTTCATAGACAGAAGTAGATATATTCGCTCCCGCTCTTGTTGTTGTTTTTTGTTCTTGAATAAAAGGGTAATAATATTCATTATAACCATAAAGAGTTGTTATCTTTCTATCTTTATTATAATTTTCAGCCTCAATACTACCAAAACCTAAAAATCCTTTTCCCTGCAAATGAATTCGGGGATTTTTATAACGATAATATATATTTTCACTATATCCATTCGCATTCTGAGCTACATTAGTGACAACATACAAAGGAACTCTATTACCTGATATTGGATATGAAGTGTTATTTCCACTACTTGAGCAAACACTCTCCTCTGTTATTGGAGCATATTGAAATGAGATATGTGCACCGAGTCCATTCGTGATTGTTTTTGTTAATAAAGTCTGATTATCTGTAAAAGAATGAATTATATAACTATCTACATATCTTGCACAACAGAATTCACCTCTACCGTCTCCATCAAAATCTTCTACTTGCAAAAGATAATTGTCATATTCATCAGGAACAAATATTTGGGAAGGAGTCAAAGACGTTGAATAATAAGCTGTAGTAAAATTTAAACCGTTAAAAGTACCAACTTTCATGCGAACTGAATTGTTCACTACTTCCATATGGAATATATCAGACTTTCCGTCTCGATTGAAATCAGCCACTCTAACTTTTGCTTTAATATCAGCATTTAATATTTTTTGCTTGGTAAATCCTTTTCCAGTAGAAAATAAGATAAACACATCATCGAAATTACCTGAAGTATAATTTTGAACTAAAATATCAGTATAACCATCACCATTAAAATCTCCAAAATATGGGAAATAATAATTTTTTACTTCAGACGTATTAAAAGTGCTTAACCGAACAAAAGTTCTCCCATTTAGTTCATACACCCAACCTCCAGAAGCATTCATTACAAGTATATTGGCTTTACCATTTCCGTTAAAATCACAGAGGTATCTATTATTAGGATAATAGTTTTCAATATATTCACTGCCCCAATCATCAATACCCCCCGAAGCTATTTCCTTCCCATCACCATCAAAAACCTTCTGATTATTGACAATCAATAACTCTTGCTTCCCATCACCATTAAAATCCCCTACAATTGCCTCATTACTATCTGTATTAAATCCCTTGTAATCATATGTAAGTTTCTCTCCATCATACATATAATAATTATAACGATAAGTTCCGTTTAAGGCCTTAGAAATATTAACAACATCTACACAGCCATCTCCATTCAGATCAGCTAAAACAAAACCTTGAAACACTCCGGAAGAAGACTGAATAGGAATAGTACACTTTTTAACAAAGTCAACACTTCCATAAACTTTCTGTGCTATAAATAAAGTGGCTACATCTGAAGTTGTATACGAGTCTTTTTCCGGATACGAAAGAAAATCGGCCTTTCCATCTCCATTAAAATCCGCAAACAGGGGTTTATTCCCTTCTCGTTTTTGTGATAAACTCGAAAAATATTCATTCTGTTGAGTTTCACTACTCCCGTAATTTATAACAGTTGAATTGTACTGTTTATTATTTTGCCCAACCTCTATCAATTCCATTAACTTAGAATAGAAACCATCATAAGTATAATTAAATTGATATTGTCTGATCCTGGTTTGGCTTATGTATGTAGAGATACTTTTCAGTATTTTATTGTTATTTATTTGTGCACCAGCAAAATACGTCTTTTGTTTATCACTTCTTGTTTCATAAGTAAATTCTATGCTACGATTTCCTGCATATTCGATCTTTGTAAGATAAAACTCACCATTGTTTACAATTTCATCATACTTATAATTCATTGTATTACCATTCTTATCTGTCACTTTTGATAATACCCAAAATAATGTATTTCCACTCGGAGTCTCTATATTCGAATCAGAAGTGGAGCCGAAAACTTTTGTCATTCCATCTTTTGTCCTAACCACAAAACATAGAATGGAGTTCACTGTCTTGTAAGTGATATCTGTAAATGGATCATATTCCATCCGATACTTGGCTCCATTTACAAGGTTTTGTCCTGAAATTAACAGTAAACGTTGTCCATCAAGCATTAGATTATCTGAGTTGGAAAGTTGTGGTGCCTCTGTTATATTATCATAATAATATGATTTTCCACAACGAGAAATCGCAGAAAATGCCGCAACATTCCATCCATACCCCATTAGGCCATTAGCAAACTGACTGTTATAAGCGATTGAAACAGATGGTTCTAAACCGGCTATCCCCTTTGGTACTTCTATTGGAATTACATAATTAGCACTACCTGTTTCTGTAACATCGACTGTACCAACAATAGTACCAACCTCTTTACTTTTATCTATGGATAATATAGAAGCATCAGATTGTCCTTGTTCCCAATTATCACCTTCATTATGAGAACCCAAAAGTTCTTTAAGTGAAGAAGGCATCAGCTCTGTTTCAATACTTATCGTATCTGATATTCTATTATCATAATCACCTAAAGTACGAACTTTCAAATTCGTTTGCCCCAATATTTTTAACGCAACAAAAAGTAATACAATTGTTGATATACTTATCCTTTTCTTCATAATATGCCTTTCTACTCTCTGATTAAAAAAATCAATCCACATCAGATAATTTCATGGAGTTTGCACTACGCCTAATTCTATTTCCTGCATTATCATATCCATAGTCAATGCTCCATTGAGTTAACTCATTTTTTATATTCAAAAGTCCCCCAAGCTTCACTTCAAACGAACCATTTATCAAAACGGCATCTGAAGCCGATAGTGTTAAATCTCCGTTACCAGAGACTATCACGTTTTTTACAGTAAGAGCATTACATCCCTGAACTAACACAACAGAAGACACTGTTTGATTTTCATAAGAATCGACACACTCCCCCAAAGCAAAAACAGATATACTGTCTACTTGTTGATCAAATACCATACTATCGGAAACTATATTATTAGAACTTTTATCAACTCCTTTTTCCTTGAATTTTAAATCTTCTGAAGATACTGAATCAAAAAAAACAAACAAGAGGTAAGACAGCATACATATCTTTATGCATACTGTAGATAAAACATCTCTTTTCATAAAAAATCAGTTTACAAATTTCTTCAGTGTATCCGCTTTCTGCCCGTCCACATACAACACATAGATAAACGTACCCAAACCGATCTCGGATGGATTTATCTCCACAGTATCATTAGCGGTTGTCAAAGTTATTTTCTTCAACATCCTTCCTGCAATGTCAAACACCTGCAAATATGCATTGGCAAAAGTAGAAGGTAATGTATAAGAAACTGAGGTACCAGCTCTGTTATATAATTTTGCACCTTCTATAACGATATTATCTGTAGAAGTTGAACGCAATAGCGACTTACTTTCCTCTGGCAAAAGGCTCTGCAAAAGATCTATTTCGTTCTGCTGTGCCTGAATAGTCTGTTGCATTTCTTTGAGACTTTCTACAATCAGAGGTATAAAACCGATATAATCAATCGACTTGACTCCATTTTCATCTGTCTGTACCAGTTCCGGTAAAACCTTCTCTATATCTTGTGCCAGGAAACCGATTCTCTTGCGACTGGCATCTTCCGCTTCTTTTCTATCAACAGCATTTTGATAAAGTTTGTCATCATTCTCTTTACCTGTCAAGGCTGCATTAGAAGAAACACTTGCACTATTCTGCATATTTTGAGCTTCGGTAAATTTTGAGGCATCCTGTTCGCGATATTTATTAATTTCAGAAAGTTTATAATTATAGCTAACTCCATTTAGCTGACTTACAATATTTAATGGATTTTGCAGTGTCTGAACATTCTCTTTCAACCGAGCATCTGAAGTTATATTTACACCATTTACCCGAAGATTCGTATTAAAAATAAAATTACTATTCGATGCCGGAGCGTAATATGCTACAATATTATTTGCTTGGCCACTTGTAGTTAAATAGATCCCCCTTTTCCCATGTAACCAAAGCTGATCCGTATCATCCGATCCATATTCTCCAATAAAAACATTCCAACCTTGATTTGGATATTGTCCAAAATCGCCGAACGTCAATTTCGAACCAGAACGCATATCGCCATAAGGACCAAATACCTGCATAGTTGTTACATTCAGAGGATCTTCCGTCGGATCTGTTCTAAGCGTCCCCACCTGGACACGGCCATTTTGTAGTAATCGCAACTGAGCATTTGAAGTAAAACACAAACAAGTAATTAAAACGGTTAATAGGTAAATCTTCTTTTTCATATCAATATAGTTTATTTATTTTTTTCATTCTATAGTAAATATTCCTGTTAATTCTCCCCCCTTTGAATCTTTAAATTTAATAGTATAACTACCATTTAGTGATTCACTCAGTTCTATTAATGATTTAGAACTTTTGAAGACAGATATTACTTCTGAATAAATAATCATATTTTGGTCGTCAATAATTGTAATTTCTACTTCTTCTAATACATCTAAATAATAAACCATCAAAGCATTATCTTCCTGAAAAACTTCAATTGATTGAGAACTACTTCGCGTTGTCGGAGTAGACAAACGTCCTTTCAAATATACTTTTGAAGAACTCGCCACTGTACATAATTCTTTATTACCAGAGGCAAATACATTAGTTTGTACACAAGGCACAAAAAAAAAGCCTGCTACTATTAATGTTCCGAATAGTGTTTTAGTCTGATTCATATATTTATTCTTTATTATGTTAATTTGGGAACAAATTTAGTTACTATTCGCTATCACACTACACGTATATAACTTTTTACAGAACACAATCAAAAACAACAAGCTAATAATCAACCATATAACAAATACACAATATAACTTTTCAACTAACAGAAAAGGTTCATCAATTCAATTTTTCATTTAAGAAGTCACGTAAATTAGTAAAAGCTACAATATCTAAACTTTTACGTATAGCAGAACGCTTCATATTTATTGTATTTACACTCAAATTTAATACAATTGATATTTCCACTGTTGAAAAACCGGAATAGGTCAAACAAAGAATACGATATTCTATTTCTTTCAATTGAGGATATAATTCTTTTAACCGGATAAAAAAATCATTATGCAATTTATTCATTACATCATATAAAACATCCCAGTTCAAAGCATCCTGACCATAGATTATCTCATTTATTTTTTTTATCCAAAATTCATCTTTATGAGATATATCTTTATTCATATAAATCTTTAAACTGGACATTTTCTTTAAAACATTAAAATGTTTAAGTAAATAGGAAGTGAATGTTTGTTCCTTTTCATCATATTTTTGGGATAAAATATTCAAATGCGTTATTTTTTCTTCTAATTCTAATATCTCATTTTTATGTTTTTTATATCTTCTGAATAATAAGAATATCGAAATAATAAAAAACAATATTCCTAATATTAAACCGATAAAGATATTTGCTCTTTCCAGTTTTAAACGAATATTATGTAATCGAACCTTTTCATAATCGTATTTTTTCTGAAGTTCCAACAATCTTTTATCCTGATTGACATCAATTATCTGCAAAAGATTCTCAGCATACATTTTATAATATGTCAAAGCCTCCGGGTAATTTTTAAGGAGTTCCTCTCTCTCTGAAAGAAGCTGAAATAAATTAGCCTTTACATATACATCCTTTATGCTATCTTTCCTTTGCAACAAATAGCTCATATAGACATTTGCCGAATCTCCTTGATGACTTGCAGTATACAAATCTAACAAAGACACATATATTTTTATTTGATTATCTTGATTGGATGTGTATTCCAATGCTTCTTTCAAAAATTGAATAGCTTTTGTTAATTCTCCTTTCTGGGCATATAATACACCTAAGTTCTGTCGAACGATAGATTTCTCCTGGCAAAATTTTTCTCTATCAACTAAGTGCAAACATTCAATATAATAAACAAGAGCACTATCTGGTTGTTCCAAATACTGAAAACAATCACCTATTTGAATATAAGTAATAAGTTCACTTTTCAAATTTCCAACCTGTTTATAAAAAGACGCTGACTTTCGAAAACTTAATATTGCTCCCTCACTATCAAACTGATTTAATAAAAGAACTCCAATAGCGTTCCGAATCAGTCCCCTCAAATTTATATTACCGCCTTTTTCCGCATACCCATCAGCTTCCAGAAAACATCTCATTGCATTTTCGCCGTTTCCACACTCCTTGTAATAACAACCACAATAATATAATGCCAAAGCGATATTAGGATTATCGTTCTTTTCCAAATAATAATCCCGTACGGAAAGAATAGTCGAATCGGATGTGATATCCTGATACGATTTATATTCAGCCTGAATTTTTAATAGGACATATCGATTATATTCTTCTGCGTTCAATTCCTCTGGGTAAAGAATAGAGCCCAATATATACAAAGCACTATCAGGATCAGTTTCTAAAAGAGATTCTGATTCAGAAAATATCATTTCGTTTTTTCCAGACCCACAGGAAAGACACAATAGGATCTGAATGAATAAGATAGGTAGTATATATATTTTCATAACTGTATATATTATTTGCGTTGTCCCTTTGTTTTTCCGGCATTCTCTCTAATCGTAAAATTACACAAAGAAAATTACTCAAACAATACATACAGCCATTATTTTTCAATAAGATTTTACCTTTCAACCATATTTGTCAATCCCAAAAACTTATAAGTCCAATCAACCTAAGATATTGAAATGTGATAATAAAACACATTTCCCCACATAATAATGGCAAATACAGTAATTTATCCCTTCCCTTCATCGTTCGCCAGCAAATACATCACCTTATTCCGGTATCCTACTCTGACTAACACCCCTTCCTCCACAAATTTTTTCAGATCGGCCTCAGCCCGGTATCGGGAGCAACCGATAGCTTCTGCATAGCTGCGAGGACTGATACTGTCCCAGGTAGCAATATGACTCAACAGTTTCTTTTTACGTTCTTCCCAACTATCCGGCTTCTTTTTGTCTTTCACATATACCAAATCGATTTGCCGTAATTTTTCACGCAAAGAAGTGGAACAGCGATAGTTGATCCCGTCTACATAAACCGTATTATTATCGGTTTTTTTCTTATTCGGAACAGTTCTCAATGATGGAGAGAAATATCCCAAATCATCCAACTCGACATGACAGCCATCTTCCAGAGCCAACTCGATCACCCAGGCAAACGAATCCAGAACGCTTTTCACTTCCGCTGATGAGACAGCCGAGCGTTCGCTTATCAGCCTGCATACTTTCTCCAGATTATATGTGCCCTGGCTGATTGCACGCGCATGGGATAATTTACTTCCTTTCCGACCATTCGGTTTAGGTGTTGAATAAACTTTAAATTTTATAGCCATGATATTATTTATTAGGTTACGTACTATTGCTTCTTACATGCCATACTAATTTGAATTACTACCGCGACTAATCAACGGTTGATAACCGTCCGCCGTATGGCTCATAATTATCGACCATACGGCTCACAACTATCAGCCATACGGCCGATAATTATAAGCCATTGAAGTCTTTCCGTTCAAAGATACGAAAGAATGAAGGAAATTATTCTCTTGAATACTTATTTTTTATAGCATCTGGCAATTTTTATTTTTTCAAATTCACTTCTGTTCTTAACTGTTTACACTATACATGAAACTCATCTAATTGCCGACCGACTTTTCACCATTAGACCTTAATAAGAATTAATAATTCTGATTATCGCAATATATTTCTTACTTTTGCAGGTTAGAAATGGTAGGAACACCATAAGAAGTAAAATGGAAAAGGAAAATAATCCCATATACGAACGTAATACGCTGGAGTTTGTAACTGTAGCGCTAGAGTTTTGCACATTTGTTGAAGCAGCCGGACAAAACGGCCTTTTTGATTTTATGGACAAAGCTGTAAAGATATTGCCCTTGCTTTATCTGAAGGCAACGCTTTTGCCGGAAGTGGAATCTGATGAAGATGCCGAATCGGAATTGTTCGTAACAGAAGACATGTACGAATCTGTTCGTACCCGGATCGCAAGCCTGTTGGGAGAAAAAGACACCTATCTGGAAACTTTCCATCCGGATATGCAGTACAGTGACACGCCTATCGCTGCATTTATCTCGGAAAACCTGGCGGATGTTTATCAGGATGTCGGTAATTTCGTTTCTCTTTTCCGTCAGGGATACGAAGAAGTGATGCTTCAGGCTATCGCCTTATGCCGTACCAACTTCCGGGAGTTCTGGGGACAGCAACTCCTGAATGCACTGAAAGCTCTTCATGCTGCCCGTTACAGTGATGATGAAATTATAGAAACGAACGAGGAATGATGACACAATATACACACACAATATCAAAAGAAGAAATATCACTTCTTGAAATAGAAGAATTTCCCGGTAGGATTATCGTTATCGACACCGAAAAAGATGCAGATAAAGCGGTTGAATACCTGTTACAATTTGAGGCTGTCGGTTTCGATACGGAGACACGTCCCAGCTTTAAAAAAGGTACGCGTTATAAAATCTCGTTGATGCAGATATCAACAGACGAAGCTTGTTTCCTGTTCCGTCTGAACAGAATCGGTATTCCTCAACCGCTCGAAGATTTCATGGTAAACGACAAAATATTAAAGATCGGCCTTTCCCTGCGCGACGACTTCGGCGCCATACGGAAACGGACAGATATCAAGCCGGCGAACTTTCTGGATCTGCAAAATTATGTCGGACAGTTCGGTATCGAAGATGCCAGCCTGCAAAAGATATATGCTATCCTTTTCGACAAGAAAATATCGAAAGGCCAGCGCCTGAGTAACTGGGAAGCCGATGTACTGACCGAACAACAGAAGAAATATGCAGCCCTCGACGCCTGGGCCTGCCTGAAGATATACAACCAATTGAATCAAGATAAATAATAATGAACTATTGTAAAGTCTTTCTCAAACCTAAAAAGGAAGAATCGTTGCTGCGCTTCCATCCGTGGGTGTTCTCCGGAGCTATCCAAAGCATTGAAGGTAACCCGGAAGAGGGCGACCTGGTAGAAGTGTACGGAACAAACCAGCGTTTCCTGGCTATCGGCCACTATCAGATCGGTAGTATTGCCGTACGCATTTTATCGTTCAAGCCGGTCACTATCGACGCAAAATTCTGGGAAGAACGTATACGCGTTGCTTACACTCTCCGCAAGGAGCTGGATCTGGCAGAAGTAGAAAACAATGATACATATCGTCTGATTCATGGTGAAGGGGATAATCTTCCCGGTCTGGTGATCGATATCTATTCTCATACGGCTGTTATGCAGGCTCACTCGGTTGGTATGCATTATGCCCGTCATGATGTAGCCGAAGCATTAAAGACTGTCTTGGGAGACACTTTACAGAATATTTATTACAAATCGGAAGCAACTCTTCCCTACAAAGCCAACCTCGGGAGTGAAGATGGCTATTTATATGGTGGAGAGGTAGAAGATATTGCCACAGAGAACGGCTTGAAATTCTGCGTAGACTGGCAAAAAGGACAAAAGACAGGTTTCTTTGTAGACCAGCGTGAGAATCGTTCGTTACTGGAAAAGTATGCGAAAGGTCATTCGGTATTAAATATGTTTTGCTATACGGGTGGTTTTTCTTTCTATGCCATGCGTGGCGGTGCCGAAGTGGTTCACTCGGTAGATAGTTCAGCCAAAGCGATTTCGCTGACGAATAAAAATGTGGAACTGAATTTCCCGGGAGATTCGCGTCATAAAGCATTTGCTGAAGATGCCTTCAAATACCTGGAAAAGATGGGAAGCAATTACGACCTTATCATTCTCGATCCTCCTGCATTTGCCAAACATAAGAATGTATTACGCAACGCTTTGCAAGGATATCGCAAACTGAATGCGATCGCTTTTGAAAAGATCAAACCGGGAGGTATCCTGTTTACCTTCTCTTGCTCACAGGTGGTCAGCAAAGAGAATTTCCGCCTGGCAGTGTTCAGTGCTGCCGCACAATCAGGACGTAGCGTACGTATCCTGCATCAATTGACGCAGCCGGCCGATCATCCGGTTAACATTTACCATCCGGAAGGGGAATATCTGAAAGGATTAGTCTTATACGTAGAATAAAAAAATCACTCTCGTTTACAACCGATAACTAAAAAAGGGAACCTTCCGGTTCCCTTTTTTACATGACCAAATAACTACAGAATGTTTATTTGGCAAACAACTCCTTATTTATAATTTACAGGATACCCTGTGCCATCATTCCTTTTGCAACTTTCATGAAACCTGCTACGTTTGCACCTTTCACGTAGTTGATATAACCATCCTCAGAACCGTATTTTACACATTGTTCGTGGATAGATTTCATGATACCTTTCAGCTTTTCGTCTACTTCTTCTCTTGTCCAGCTCAGTTTCATTGCATTCTGAGTCATTTCCAGACCTGATACAGAAACACCACCGGCGTTAGCGGCTTTACCCGGAGCATACAGTATCTTAGCTTCCAGGAAGGCATCGATAGCATCCGGAGTAGAAGGCATGTTTGCTCCTTCAGAAACGGCGAAGCAACCGTTAGCTAACAATGTCTTGGCATCGTCTCCCGTTAATTCATTCTGGGTTGCACTCGGCATAGCGATATCGCATTTTTCACCCCAGGGACGAGCACCCTGTACATATTTGCAGCCATATTTTTCTGCATATTCACGAATACGTCCGCGGTACAGATTCTTCAGCTCCATGATATAATCCAGTTTTTCACGGTCGATACCTTCCGGATCATAGATGTAACCGTCAGAGTCTGACATTGTAACCGGCTTAGCTCCCAGTTCGATCAGTTTTTCAACTGTATACTGAGCTACATTACCTGAACCGGACACAGCTACCACTTTACCTTTGATGTCGATATTACGAGTCTTCAGCATTTCCAGCAGGAAGTAAACGTTACCGTAACCGGTTGCTTCCGGACGGATCAACGAACCACCGAACTCAATACCTTTACCTGTCAGTGTGCCTGTATTCTCACGAGCCAGCTTCTTATACATACCGTACATATAAGCGACTTCACGACCACCCACACCGATATCACCGGCAGGCACATCAGTGTCAGGACCGATATGACGCCACAATTCCATCATGAATGCCTGGCAGAAACGCATGATTTCAGCATTTGACTTACCACGCGGGCTGAAGTCGGCACCACCTTTACCACCACCCATCGGAAGTGTCGTCAGTGAGTTCTTGAAAGTTTGTTCGAAAGCTAAGAACTTAAGGATAGATTGATTTACCGAAGCATGGAAACGGATACCGCCTTTGTACGGACCGATCGTGTTATTATGCTGGATACGATAACCCATATTTGTCTGTACCTGTCCTTTATCGTCTGTCCATGTTACACGGAAAGAGAAAATACGATCGGGGATACAAAGACGTTCGATCAGGTTGCTTTTTTCGAATTCAGGATGTTCGTTATAAGCTTCTTCGATAGTGCCTAAAACTTCGGCAACTGCTTGATGATACTCGGGTTCGTTAGGAAATCTTCTTTTTAAGTTGTCTAAAACTTCATTTGCCTTCATAGAACTGTTTATTTAGAATGTTATACCACTTTGCTATTTTACGCTGTTCTTTTAACAACGTCGCAAAGGTAAGCCATTTTTTCATACCAGCAAATATTTGAAAGAAAAAATGATAAAAAAATATCATTTCGATATTTTAAGAAGACAAATGTGACTAAATGCTATTCATTCCTACGCTTTATGTTCTTATAGACAGGAACGAACACAATGATAGCTGATGCAACCAGGGCAAATATCACATCAAAGGTTATCTTTTCACTGTATGTAAGCAGCATGTAGGCCAAAACGCCCCATAATAAAGTAAGACATACCGCCTGACTATTTGTTATCTTTCTACGCGCCATTTATTACATTTGTTTAGTTGGAAGAGTATTCTGATCCAAAAAAGATTAATAATGCCAAAAACACAGCTATAATCAGAAATAAGATGACAATTTGCTTTTCAAACGCAAGGTTTCGCAAAAAAGGGATATGACGAGTCCAGCCTACAACCACACGGATCTGCTCGGGCTGCTCTTCTTCGGCCGGGATATCATAACCTCCTTCTTTCATTATTTCCAAGGCCTGAGGGACATCGCTCTCCAGTATCTCCACACGGGCACCACCGACGTCTACGTAGCCAGCCATTACCTGACTGCTATATTCATTACGAAGATAACACCCGACACCTTCCGACTTGAGTAATGCCATCAATGTCTGAGCCTCTGCCGGATATTGAAACCGGGCTATTTCTACCATCTTATCCTTATTATCCATAAGCTTGTCTTTTCTGCAAAGGAAGTGATTTTGACTTACATGAGCAAGTTTTCCGCGATACCTGTTGCCTGCCGGATACGATCGGCCATACCGATGCCACCTTTTATATTGCCGGCCAGGATCAATCCCGGATACCGCGCTTCGAGCCTGTCGATCGTGGCAAAACGTTCGCCGCTACTCAACTCATACTGAGGGATGGCACGGGGATGGCGGAAAATACGGATCATATCCGGTTGCACATCGGCCGGGAATTTCAGCATAGCATGAAATTCGTGAGTGATCAATGCCTTCAATTCGTCATCCTCCAGACGGGTCAGTTCCGCATGCTTCACTCCTCCGATAAAGAAAGAAAAGAGAGCGCCTTCTTTCGGGGCACGGTTATCGAAGCAGGCAGCCGGGAAAAGGATACCCAAAACATCTTTTTTCTCGCAGGAAGGAACCAGTCCTCCAAAAGCATTGAAACGAAGTTTTCCGGTATTACGCACACCGACACTGACCTGTACCACCGGTGCGTATTTCAAATTACTTATCTTACTCATTTCTTCTTCCGGAATAAAAGGAAGAAGCTCCGGCAACGCATAGGCACCGGTGGTCGTTACGACCTTATCAGCCAGGATGGTTTGCTTACCTTCCTGAGTCGTATAGCTGGCCAGCCAGCCCTTTTCTGCCGGGCAGATGGTTATGCCGGAAGCCGACAGGGTGATATTCTTTTCACCGATAGCTACGGCCATCGTCCGGGTCAGGTTATCCAACCCTCCGGCAGCGGAAAAGACTTTCTTGGAGGCCAGGCGGTCACGGTCCGTCTTCGGTTGACGGGCTTTCGCGATAGTTCCTTTAATGAAACCGCCGTATTGCTGCTCCAGGTTATAGAGCTTGGGCAAGGCATAACGGGTGATCAGGGTCATCGGATTACCGGCATACACTCCGGAGAGGAACGGGTCGACGGCATAATTCAAGAATGACTTGCCTAACCGCCGGGCGGCCAACTCTCCTACCGATTCGTCAGGGTTCGTACCTTTTGCGCGAAAAGGTTCTCCCAGGATACGGAACTTATCGCCGAGGGTAAACAAAGGAGTGGTAACCGCACTGAATAGACCCGAAGGGAGTTCACGGAATGAGTTTCCTTTCCAGATCAGACGGCGCTTCGCCTCTTCGTGAGCAGTTTCCAGCTTGCAGTCGGGAGATAAAGCCATGAACAGTTCCGCTACTTCGGGATAAGAAACTACACCGGTATTCGGTCCGCTCTCAAAGATAAAACCCTCTTCACGAAAGGTATGGATCTGCCCTCCAACACGGTCGCTACATTCCAGTATATGCACTTGTTTTCCTCCACGTACCAGATGAAAAGCGGTAGTCAGACCGGTTAGCCCGGCTCCGATTATCAGAATATCCGTAGTATGCTGTTCCATATCAGACTGGTTTAGAAAATGATTTATTAGAATGAAGCATCAGCTTATCCAGCGATGCAGCCACGTTACGAACAAAAAGAGCACCTTCGGAAGTCATGCGGATATGGTCATCGTCGTATTCGACCAGGCCGTCTGCGGCAAACTCCCGCATACGTTTTTCATCATAAGCAGTTGCTGCTTTTACCTCATCTACGGGGCAAGACAGGCGGGTAGCCACATCCTGCCAATTCAAGGTATAGTTACACATCAGCGTTTCGATCACTTCACGGGTGATCTGTTCGTCGCGGCTTAATGTATATCCTTTGGCTATGGCAAACGCCCCCCCCTCGATCTGTTCGATATATTGGTGAATATCTTTACTGTTCTGTGTATAAGCGGAACTCAGCTGGCTTATGCCCGTCACACCGAAAGCATACACCTGTCCTGTGGTACGACGGGTACAATAGCCTTGGAAGTTACGGTGCAGCTGTCCGTTTTGCCGGGCGGTATAGAGTTCGTCGTCTTTTAAAACGAAATGATCCAGACCGATGGTTTTATAACCGGCATCGCCCAATATTTCTTTCGCAGCTTCAAACATACGACTCTTTTCCTCACTGGCGGGAAGGCCGGCTTTTTCCAGGATCAACTGTTGCCGGTTGACCCAGGGGACATGCGCATAAGAAAAAGTAACCAAACGGTCCGGTCGTAAAACGGCTGCCCGGGTAATGGTCTCGGAAAAGCTCTCGGCTGTCTGGAAAGGCAATCCGTAAATAAAATCCATATTGATACGTGCTCCTTTGCTGCGAAGGATCCGGAAGATCATTTCGACCGGCAGTAAGGAGGGACGACGGTTTACCGTCTTCAATACCTTTTCATTGAAATCCTGAACACCCAGGCTAAAGCGGTTAAAACCGGCTTCGGTCAGGTACTGCCAATATTCTTCATCCAGGTATCCGGGATGGCATTCCACGGCTATTTCCGGCTGATCGATCGTTTCAAAACCGGCTAACAGATGTTCGTTCAGTTCTTTTAAAATATATACCGGCATGGCTGTAGGGCTTCCTCCGCCATAATGTATCTGGGATATTTTTCGTCCCGGAGCCAGCTGCTCTTTCACTCTATCGATCTCCACATGTACGGCTTCTATATAACGTTCCACCACATTCCGGTTCATCATCGCAAACGAATTACATCCGCAATAATGACAAAGATGACGGCAGAAAGGAATATGTACATAGAAAGAGATATGTCCGGGACCTGCGGCATTAGAGGCTTCTATGGCAGTTTCATAATCTGCATTTGTAAATGTATCCGTAAAATAATTGGCCGGCGGATAACTGGTATACCTCGGAACCGGCACATTGTATTTCTGTAATAAGTTTTGTATCATAACTATGCTGTTTCTTTCTCTTTTCCGAACACGATCAATATATACACAAGCGACAAGAGGGCGAGGCCGGCCTCAAAGAAAAACAATCCGTGATAGCCGGTATGATCGGCTATCTTCCCGCTCAGTATGGCCATCAGCATTCCGCTCAAATGCGTAATCACAGTCTGTATCGTAAAATCCGTTCCTTCCCGTCCGGGGCGTACGCAATCCATAGCGGTAGTATATACCACAATGGTAGCCATCCCATAGCTTCCCCAAAGCAGGGCTATACCGGCATACAAAAGTTCGGTTGTCGGTGTCGTATAAGAGAGAGCCAGAAAATAGAGCGTCGCCAGCAAGACAAAGAGGGAGAACAACAGCCGTCCGCGATGCCGTCCGATGCGGCGGACGATAAAGCCTCCGGCAAAGGAAGACAGGAAGCCGCAGGCAGTCCCCACCACCCCGCTCATTACGCCAATCTCTTTCATCGAATAGCCCAGGTCGACCAGGTAAGGCTTCAACATTGCCAGTGTCCCGATCAATCCCGAATAATAGAGGAACAGGAAACCGATCTGTTTCCATATTTTCTTTTGAGTGAAAAAGTAGAAGACATCGGCTTTCTTTGCCCGTTCGTGGGTATCTTTCGGCTGAATAACAATTCCTTTATTAAAAAACAAGGGGAGCAGAGCCACTATAACAAATAAAGCCACGCAAGGCAGGAGACTGTTCCATCCCAACTGTTTAAACAACAACAGCAGCACCCCGCCACCGATCAGCGAACCACCGAAGCTGCCCATCGACTGCATACTGTTCGCCAGGCTTTTATCTTTCCGGCTGAACGAGAGAACGGCCAGGGCATCGGTCGCTATATCCTGCGTGGCAGAAGCAATGAACGAGACGATGATTAAGCCTATGATGGTATAAAAATCTGTTTTGAAATCAAGGAAAGCAACCGCAAAGATCAGTACGGCATAAATAAGTTCGGAAGAGAATATCCAACGCTTATAGTCGCCCGTCGTCCGGGCATGACGGTCTACCATCGGCGACCAGAGGAATTTCAGTATCCAGGGCAGCTTGATCAGTTGCAGTAATCCTATGGCTGATAAAGAGAAGTTCTCCTGCCGCATCATGACCGGGATGACGGTGGAAAAAAAGCTCATCGGTATCGTCTGTGCGATGTACAGACAAAAAAAGGTTCCGAGATTGAATATTTTGTTTTCTTGTTTCATGTTTTTCTTTATATATCATTGTCGGCTACCACCGAGAGCAGTACTTTTCCGTCAGGCAAGCTTTCGGCTACCACCGAGAGCAATACTTTTCCGTCAGGCAGGCTTTCGGCTACCACCGAGAGCGATACTTTTCCGTCAGGCAGGCTTTCGGCTACCACCGAGAGCGATACTTTTCTGTCAGGCAGGCTTTCGGCTACCACCGAGAGCAATACTTTTCTGTCAGGCAGGCTTTCGGCTACCACCGAGAGCGATACTTTTCCGTCAGGCAAGCTAAAGTGAAATCGCCACACTTCCTCCGATCGTGAATGGCCGGCCCCGTTGTGCCAGGCCTTTCCCTCCCGATTCAAAATAGAAAGCGTTATATTGGGTATCCGTTATGTTTTTAGCCCAGATTGCAAAGGTAGCAAATCCTTTGGTTGCAGAAACTTTTCCGTTCAATTGTCCGTAATAAGACTGAGAAACTTTATTGTCTTCCTTCCAATAGATCCGGCCCGTCCCGGTATAGTTCAGACTGACGAGGAAACGGTCGATATGGGAGCATGGATTCGATATCGTGTAGTCGGCTCCGACGGCAAAGGTATGCGAAGGAACCATCGGCAGCCGATTGCCGGAGTAATCGATATTTTTCTTTTCATCGACATATTCCTTAAATGTGGCATGAGTAAAGCCATAATTCACCTGCACCATCAGGCCGTTCACCGGGTTTCCCTGTAAAGTGACTTCCACGCCTTTACTAACGCTGCGTCCGGCATTCGTCAACATCGATCCCCTGCCGGAAGGAAGCGTCTGGCTGATCTGCTGATTCTTCCAGTCGATCCAGAAAAGGGCGATCTCGGCACGCAACCGGTTATCGAGAAAAGGGTGTTTCCCTCCCAACTCATAGTTCCAGCTACTTTCGGGATTGAAAGAGCGGTCTTCCTCACGTTCGAAAGAGGTATTAAAGCCACCAGTCTTGTACCCCTTCGTCACGGTAGCATACAACAGACCGGTAGAGGGAAACATATATTGCAAAGCAATCTTGGGCGTCACCTGGCTAAATTTCAGTTTACTGTAAAAATCATCTGTCCGGCTACTGCTACCGCCGGCATCTTTAAAAGCCAGATAATCGGTAGAAGCCCGTTCGTAATCGTATCGGACCCCGAGGGTCAGGGACAGACCGTCCACCAGCAGGCTATCCAACGTAGACTGGTGATAAAGGGCAAAACCGTAAGTGGGAGTATCATATAATTTCCGCGTACTGTATTGGGCAGACAGATAATCCAGCGTCACCGTATTATCGATCCCCTGCCAGAAACCGAAAGCACCGAACAGCCACTTATAACGGCCGGCCGTTGTCGATTTGATATTAAATTCTTCCGACAGCATCTTCTGTTTCTGATCCTGCCTGGCAAAATAGATGCTCTGTACAGAAAAATCCTGGTCGATCCCCTGGTGATCCGAGAGATATTGGAAAGCGGTTTTACTGCTCAGGCTGTAACCTGTTCCCCGATACTCGACCGTCAGCCCGGTAGTAGACATGGCCCGTTTATAAAAACTATAATCGTTATAATCGACATCGCCCGGCCGATGCGTCAGGGAGTCGCAAACGGCGTAAGGATAGCCACCCTGTTTGGAATAATCATACGAACTCATCAGGCCCAGCGACAATCGGTCTGTCGGTTTCCATTCGAGACGGATACGTCCTGAACCGGTTTTCTGATCGTCAGCTTTCTTATCGGTATACAGGTTGGTGAAATATCCGTCACTCCGGTTATAATTGGCGGAAAGGGCATAACCGAAAGTTTCCCCGATCTTTGCATACCGGGAAAGGGCATAATCGCGATTACCATAAGTACCGTTAGAGATAAAGGCGTTCGTTCCCTGATATTTCAATGGCGATTTGGTATATACATTGATAATCCCTCCCATCGTGTTACGTCCGTACAGGGTCCCCTGCGGGCCACGCAATACTTCCATCCGGTCGATCTCGGTGAAATTGAAATCGAAAGCGGACTTCTCGAAATAAGGGATGCCATCCACGTAAAGACCGACCGAAGGGGCATTGATCTTCGAACCGATCCCACGGATATAAACGGGTGAAGTCAGCTTCGAACCATAATCCGGCATAAACAGGTTCGGGATAAAGGAACTGAATTCCTTGATATCGGTGATATTTTTATTTTGTATCGCTGTCCCTGTTACGGACGAAGCCGATAATGGCTCCAACCGCAGATCCCTGTTCTGCTTGAATGATTGTACGACCACCTCGTTCAGATCGACCTGACGAACTTTTACGGTATCCCGGTCTTCCGCCTTAACAGATAATACGGAGAGGAAGAAACAACAAGATAAGAGTACTATTTTCATATAATTTATTTATAAAAAAAGGTGAACCAAAATGACAGGTTTTGTAGG
>OGPA01000962.1_pt1 | contig 25985 bp, 40 predicted proteins | sample 1552841 | NCBI WGS metagenome assembly OGPA01 (sample SAMEA2579916, study PRJEB22360) | human gut metagenome | reverse complement strand
TGTACCAGGAGGTGCCGTACGAGTTCATAAACAACCGCGAGATAATTGGAAAATAGCGGTATTCTGTGGCTTCTTAGGAAAAATTAAAATTACATAAAAACACCAAATCTTGGTATAAGTTGGCATAAATTGGCATAATTTTTCATGCCGTGGGTTTAAAATGGTGTTTTTGGTGGTTCATAAATGGTGTCAAATATGAGCTGAAAATACAACTGAATAATGAATGACGTAATCCATATGATTAGGACATCTTAATAAGACCATATCAATTGTAATAGATTGTGTGGTCTTATTTTAGCGCCTTAAAAGTGATAGACATAAAAATATACACTGATGGTCTTAAAATGTCTGTATGAGCCGATTACAGCGTCACAGAGGCATTATATGATCAAATTAAGAAATACACATTTCATTAGAAAAATTACAAGGAGGAATTAAATGTTTGGAACAGTAACGAGATATTTTAAAGATAAAGGATATGGGTTTATCCGTGGTGACAATGGAAAATTATACTTTATCCATAATTCAAAGCTGAATGGTGAGTATATAGAGTGTGATTATTACGTGTTTTTCAGACCATTCCATAACAATAAGGGGAATTGTGCAGAAATTATATCTGTTATCGAGTCACCAGAAAGGAGTAAATGATGTTAAAGAAAGAATTTTTAGACAAGGTAGCTGAAAATGCGGGATTGTATAAATATCAAGCATATATGTTTTGGAAAGCATTTGAGGAAGTTCTTATAGAGGAGCTACGACAAGGCGAGAAAATTAAAATTGATTGCTTTGGAATATTCTATACATCAGAGTCAAAAGAGTACAAAATTACTAATACTATTGCAAAAAATAGTGAATGTCAAGTACCTGCTCAAAAAAGAATACGTTTGAAGCCTAGTAAGATTATAAAAAGAAAACTGAATAGTAAAGGAATAGAAGAGAATGAGTAATATTTTACATATCAAGGATGCTTATTTTGAGTTGCCAGAGAAATGCAAGGATGATATAGGCTGTATGGTAACTCTGTTAGGTATACATTTACAACAGAATAAGGATGTATCAGAAGATGATATGTGTAACATTGAGTATGAGATTATAAATAAATAATCGGCAGACATATACCGATTCTAAACAAATGTATGGATATTTCCCAACAGGCAGGAAGTAAAAGAAAGCCTGTATCAGAGATCAAGAATATCTATAGTGCGATTCTGCACATTTTCCAATAAGAAAAATTGAATAACACGACTGCTGCATATAGCAGTTTATTAAGGTGCGTCATTTATGCCTAGCCTATTTCTTGACATCTGATTTAATAATAAGGAGGACTATGATTAGTGAAATTAAAAACAATGAAACAAAAATATGTAAGAAATGTGGGAGGGAACTTCCAATAGATAAATTTGGAATAAACCATAATTATACAAGAAGTATGTGTAAAGAGTGTTTCAATGAAGGAATGCGAGAAAAGCGTTATCAACAAAGATTATCAGATAGCATAGAAACATATCATAAAGATAAGTCGATGAAGATACAGAGGAAATATAAGAAACCATACCATTTTCAGATATTGTATAGGTCGGAATCTGGTATTGATACTATTGCAAAAGATGAAGTGTTTGTGCGTTTATTTGACTATAAATCTGTATGGACTTCTAATTATGGTAGGATAATTCAGAGATTGAATGATGGAACATACCAGCTTGTAAAAGGTGTATATTCAAGAGCCACAAAGGAATTGACCTATACACTTGACAGGAATGTTTATTTCAAATCTAAGAACAGATGGGGATATAGGAAAGAGAAGGTAACTGCCAGTAGCCTTGTAATTAAGATGTTCATTGTCAATTATGATATGAAGCATAATACAATGGTTTGGCATAAGAACAATGATACAAAGGATAATTACTATAAGCATTTATTCCCAGTCACAGATAAACAGTACAATGAGATTTTAAAGGTGAATGAACAGGACGGAGCAATAACGGATAAGCAGATTATGGAGATTGTGAATGCTGTGGAGTTTAAACCCGATGATTGGAAACCTTGGCATAATAAAAGAACTTATGAAGGTGTCGGCTATGTCGGTGCTGATACTTCAGATATTGATTATGAATCATACTCATTTATTAAGTGGAAGAATATGATCCAGAGGTGCTACAGTGATGTTGTGCATAAATTGAAGCCTTATTACGTGGATAAGGAAGTTTGTATTGAATGGCTAAACTACCAGAATTTCAAGATATGGTTTGACGCACATTATATTCCTAAAACCAAGGTCGATTTAGACAAAGATTTACTCTATAAGGAAGGTAATATCTACAGTCCAGAAACGTGTGCATTAATGACGCATTTTTTGAATACAGTATTTGAAGATAGAGGAATTGAGAGCAACATCAAACAGAATGATGATGGTACATATTCAGTATCAATGATAGTTCTTAATAAGAAGATGGATATAGGTGTATTCGATTCAGAGGAAGAAGCACATACTGGATTTATAGATGGCAAGATTGATTATATTTGTGATCTTGCGGAAAAATGTAAGGGCAAAATGCCAGATTATGTGTATGAAGGTATGCTAAATTGGAAAGTCGAGATAGCTGATTGAGTCTAATGTATTTAATTTTATAGGGCATATTAGGTAGAAATATCTGATTGCCCTATTTTTTTACGTTTTTTGCAATATCGTACACTATATCGTGTACTTGGGAAAACGTTGATTTTACGGCATTCTTAAAACGATATAGAGCTGATTTAGGTGTTTTTTGCATATAAAATCTTTATCGGTAAAACCCTTATAAATCAAGGCTTTTTTGAAATTTAGAGGTGAAAAGTTAAATTTAGATTTAATATAGAATAGTTCATTTTTGAAGTAAATTGTTGAGAGATTATTTGAAGTTATTGCTTATCGTAATATTGAGCTGATTTTTGTTTTGATGCTATATCTTATAAAAAACTGCTACACACTATACTATGAATGACAAAAAATTGTCGTTATATACAGGTCGGTGTTTTTAAGGCTATTTTCATACAAAATAAGACTATTTTTCAGTAGCCTTATCAATTTTACTCAAATGTTCCTTAAGCACCATATTTACATATTGGCTGAATGACCTATCATCATTCTCTGCAAGCTGTTTTATTTTTTCAATTATATCCTCATCAAGTGTAAGACTCACTCTGTTCTTTAATGGCTTCATTCTTTACCTCTTTTTGATGATAATATATCACTTTACACGATAAAACATTGATAAGTAATACAAAATATGATAAAGTAGTATTTATAGAACTATAGTTTTAGAGAATGGAATTTAGATGATAAAGTCATAGATATTATGGCTTATTACGATTCTTCAAGCAATAACTTAAAAATAGAATTGGATTATCTGGCACCTGATTATTCTGGTCAAGGTTATGTAAATTCAGATACCAATGATTATAAGGAGGCTGGGCATGAAAAATAAAAGTGGATTTATTCTTAATCTTATAGCAATGATATATATTTTATTTTCTGGAATCGGAATAGGTGTTTCAAATAAATTACCTTGGTGGCTGATGTTTCTTGCTATTATAGGATTTATTATTACTACAATACTTGGAATGATTGTAAGTATAAAAGAAACAAAGGTATTGAAATACATTGTGTTAGTATTGGCAATAATTTGTCTGATGGTTGATACGGCAGGATTATTTATGTTTGATATTGCTTTATTTATATTATTGCAAATGTGTACGCTGATACCTTCAATATTAGCTTTAATAGCTTCAATAAAAAACGTGAAATAAGGAGATTATATGGGAATTTTAGAATTATTAATCATTGTATGTACATTAGCACTTCTTGCAATATTTATAGTTATTGTAATCAAATCTGCTAAACAAGATAATCAAAAAACTGGAACTTACTATAGAGAGCATATAGATGATACTAATGAGTCAGTAGAAGAAAATACTCAGACTATACAACAGACCATACCAACACAGCAAAAACAACAAGATGAAAAAGAAAGTGTATTAGCTATGGTTTTTTATGTGATAGGTTTAATCACAATTCTGATAGGCTTTGTTTCGGCAATCTCGGAAGCTAACATTATATATTTTTTAACAGGAGGCATTTCAGGGTTACTATTTCTTGGTTTCGGTGAAATTATCAGCTTATTATATTCAATATGTAAAAAACTTGATAAATGATAAAATAGAGGGCTACCATTGTTTAACGGCAAGGGTAGCCCTTTTTTTATTATAGCTACAATAAAATGAATACCTCATTATTTTAGACGATAAAGTTATCAGCTAAATGATTACTTCTTGCAGTTTATTGTAGCTACAGTGAAAATTACGGATAAATGGTACACTGCTGCGTGTGCATATCTGACTGTTGTTGAAGAAATCTGCAAGAACAGTATGCGTTGTTACAATCCCTGTATAACAAGATCTTCTAATTCTGGTATCATATCAGCAAGCATCTTATAATTCTGAAGAGTATCTACTGATATACCCATTTGTGTGGCAAGGTCGGATTGAGATTTTGCCAGAGCCGAATTATTCGGTTCTGCCACTTTATATTGATTCCTTTTTGGTTAGCAGAACCCTCTCTAACCCCATAAATTCTTTCAAGTTCCTTAATACATCTACCAAGCTTTATAGGATTAGGATTTCCAATTCCACGTTGACGAATATTAGTTTCAATACAAATTTGAATTATTACCTTAATGGAAGTGTTGTAAATCCCACTTCCATTACTAGCGAAAATATACACTGCTGCATATTCCTATGTTTTTATATATCCCCCCATCCATATGCCAAGTACTTAAGCTTTATAATGTAAACATACCCCCCGGTAGAGTGGAAGATAAGCTGATAAAATATCGGAGAGGTTATATTTTTTAGTCGGTGTATAGAGCAATCAGATATATAGATCCTGGAAAATCAAAACATAGAAATTAGTTTATAGTACCCCTACTTTACAATTTTTCAAAGTTCATGCGAATAGTATAGATAGTACAGATTTACAATATCAAAAACACTTTCAGAATGAAAACCCACCCCCACCACATAATAAAAAAGCTATGAGCATTACACCCATAGCCTTATAATATCTTATTATTTTTCCCAATAGTAGCCGTTACCGTCCGCAGTATATAATTGTAAGCTGTTCTCTGTTGCTGTAAAGTCTGTTACTTGTTTCATATCTATACAGTCGTTTTGATATTCAGTATCAAGCGGTAAATCATTCAAAATATCATCATAGGACATATTAGAACTATTATTTAATTGATAGCGTGTATCCTTTAATTCAAAACACGGATAACCATAACTATTAATATAATAATAGGCTACATCATCAAGCGGTATGCACTTATCTAGTGATATATAGCCTTGTGGGATAGTTTCAACTGTTTCGGTCTTTGCTTGTGTAGTTCCAAGATAATACGCACCTATTAACATAATAACTATAACTGTAGCTGTTGCAATGTTCTTTATTGATTTTAACATAATATTTTACTTCCTTCCTTTATGTGTGGGTGTAGGCTTTAATACCTACACCCTTTTATATTACTGATTACCTAAAATATAATTTACTGCTTTTTCTGCTTTACTGCTTGCCGATACAATAAACTTGTTGTCATTCCTAAGAACCTTTAACCAACTTTGTATATATGCCGTCGAGTTTCTAAAACTCTTTGTTGTTTCTATTCCAACTATATTCATAAGTTGAGCACTTCCAACCTCTGCGACAAGTTCTTCTTTGCTATACTCTTCCGAACCAAACGAAACAACTTTTCCTTTTCTGTCTTCTTGTCTGTTGCATCTGCTTGTCTTCATTGTGCTATGTACTGATTCGTGAAAAGCTGTACTGTAATATTCTTCTGACTGTTTGAACTGTTCAAACAATGGTAACTGTATTTTGTCAAACATAGGACTATAAAAAGCCTTATCACCTTTAACATGTTCAATTGTTATGTTTTCTCTGTTCCAATAGTCATTTAATATCTTTTCTGCTTTATCTATTGGCTCTATGTCGTGTGTTACCTTTTGTTTGAGTGGCTCTACTCCGTCAACTTGTGAAATGTGAAATACATTTATATATTTTAGTAATGGTATTGTTTTTATAGTCTCTGTTCCATCATCTTGTTTTTCTTTTATTGGGTACATTTTCCAAAATACAACTATTTCTGATTTTTCACCCTTGCGGATATGACCGCCTAAATCTTTCCACTGCTTGAAACTAGCATACTCACCATCATATTTTAGTAACATCTGATTGAGTATTGAATAAGGCTTTTTGCTTACTCTGTTAAATGCGCCATCCAACGTGCCACTCCACGGCTTCTCCCACGGTACGATGTTATTTTCCAACTGCTCAATAATTCGATTTGTTACCAACTCATATACGTTAATACTCATATGAAACCTCCTTAAAAAGTGCTTTGTTTTATTTGTTAACTATATTATATACATTAGTACCAATATATGCAATATACATTAGTACTAATATTGCATACTGTTTTTTGTGCAGATCTGATAATACTGCTAAATGTATTGGTACTAATATACAAAAACGACTATTAGTACCAATATAATTTTAGCTATTATGCGAATTGAAAATATATTAGTACCAATGTATAATACAGTTACAAGGTCAAGGAAATGACCTTAACAAATCAATAACATTTTTTATAAGGAGGTACGCTTTATGTGTATGACAAAGAAAGAACTTGAGAACAAAATCAATGAGTTAAGGAGTCTTAAGGCTCTACAACAAGAAACCGCAGACGAAGTAAAAGCGATTGAGGTTGAAATCATAGATTATATGAAAGAAAACAACCTTGACACTGAAATTACAGACACGGCAAAAGTTACTTACAAGCCACAGACAAGAACCACACTCGATAAGAAAAGACTTGAGGAAGACTTAGGAGACTTGACAGACTACGAGAAAGTTACAACATACAACGTTTTACGTGTGAAGTAGTGACCGACAACGGCAAGGGTGGAGCCGTAAATCCACCCACTACAAAGCGGAGGACAGATAGAGCATGAAACATTTTATATACAATGTACTGTTGACAGTATCAATAATTATCATGGTGTGGTTCGTTGCTAGTTACATAAATGTAATTATGCACCATATGACAAGCGGTTATATATATCCAAGTTGGAATTTTTTCAACATATTTTAGAAGGGAGTAAGAGCATGAGCAAATTACAACATTTATTCAAAGTCGGTCAGAATGTCAAGTGCAGAATAGATGGAATTATGCAGAAGGGTATTGTTACAGAGGTACACGATGACCATATTATCGTTGATATTCCAGAGATAAACAGTCACTGTTGGTTTGAAGAGGGATTTAATCTCGATTGTGTATATCCAATATACAATTTCTAAACTTGCAGAAGCTTTAAAGCCTAGTCGGTTTAGCCGTAGCATCAAAGCTGACTAGGCTATCGGAAGAAATGCCATAACAACAAATCAATAAAATACAAAGAAAGTAGAGGTAATTACTATGATTAAAAGACCATTATCCGACAGTCCATTAACCGCAGAGGAGAGAGTATTTGCAGAAGCGCACCATAATTTAATGTATCGTTACATGAGAATACATGACCTTGACATAGAGGAATGGTATGACCGCTTGATTATTGCTTATCTCAATAGTGTTAAGAAGTATTTGAGATATGAGAAATTGCAGAGCCTTAAATTTGAACAGGTGTTTTTCAGAACACTTGACAATGCAAGGAGCAACTATTGGAGAGACTTAAACAGATATAAAAGATGTCCAGAAGGCGGTATATGGAGCATAGAAGGTATGGAAACCATTAATAATAACGAAGCTGAATCTGATGACTGCGATTTTTATAATCTTTTGAAGGATGACAGAATATCACTCAATGACATTGTAATAGATAGCCTTTATACAAGTGCTTTAATTGATGAACTTGAAAAAGAGCAGTACAAGAAAATTGTTTTGTTACTTATAGAAGGCTACAGCGGTGAAGAAATACGCAACATGTTACATATTGGGTATAAGAAGTATTCACGTTATATCGCAGAAATCAAAGGCATCATTTTAATGTGTATCGGTTAATCAATTACATAAAGGGGAACAAATCAAAGTTCCCCTAACCATTAAAAGGAGCGGAAGAACATGGAAGAAAGAACACTTAAACCATACAGAGGATTTTTTATCACAAAAAGCTATGAAAAAGATGCAAACGGATGTATAGATATTAACTCATTGATATATATAGCTAACTCAAAAGATGATGGTCTTTTTGATGGAGATAAAACACTTAAAGGCTTGAAACACAAAATTGATATATACCTAGGTTGCAAGTAAGCGCTAGAACAAACAAGGGGAGCTGAAAAGTTCCCCGATTATCAGAAACAGTGTAGAAGAATAGAGAGGTACGATAAATGGAATTAACAAGACTAACAGATAATGAGCGCAAGTTTGCAGAGGACAACCACAAATTAATATACAGCTTCCTAAGTAGCAAAGGGTACAGTATAGAGGATTATTATAATATTGTTGTTTTCGGCTATCTCAAGGCGGTACAAGTGTATAGCAAGAGAGCAGACCTGCAAGAGAAATATAAGTTCTCTGTAATAGCATGGAAATATATGCAATCAGAAATTGGAAACCATTTTAGAACGGAAACAGCACAGAAGAGAGCCACCGAAGAATCTTTATTAAGTCTGGATGCAGATAATGACGATACAGAGAATTTATATAATATGGTAGGTGGGAAATCGGCAGAATCAAATATTATGGAAAATGCAGCAGTTCAGGACATATTGAGTAAGCTAACGGAAACACAAAAGGAAATCGTTTGCATGAAAGCAGAAGGTTATAACAATACTGAAATCTGCACCTTGATAGAATTGCCACAATCAACGTTTTACAAGGAACTGACAAGAATAAAAAAGACACTGAACAGTAGGAGGTAATAAACCCTATGAAAGCACTTTTAATTAACGTAATGGAAAACAAAACAGAGGTTGTAGAAGCGAATGAGCTTAAAGACTATTACAGACTTATAGGCTGTACAACAATAGACATAGTAAACAGAAGCATCAAGGGAAAGAGATACGAGATTATTTGTGACGATGAAGGCACATTTAAAGCTGATCCACGAATATCAGCCATAGATGATATGGGAAATGCTATGTTAGTTGGTAATCTGATTGTATGCGGTCAAGCTGATGAAGAGGGAAATCTTACAGACCTAACAGAAGCCGATATTAAGCATATTAAAGAATTTACAAATATCATGGGAACTCGTAAACATCCAGAAGGCTTATTAATGATTTGTCAGATGGAATATTAATATAAATCCTCTGCTGTCTGTATTGGATAGCAGAGGGAAAATGAGGTAAAAAGTATGTACGTTATCACTAATGGAAATACATATATAACAAAATCTAGGTCTGGAAAAGTTGGAAAGACAAGTAATATACTAGAAGCAGAGTGGTTTGATAGTATAGATATAGCAAATATAATATTTCAACACGCACCAGGCAAAACAAAAGGATATTATATCAAAGACTTAGAAACATGTTATGTTTACAAGCGTTATACAAATGGAAAAATTAAATTTCCCAGAGAGGTCAGAGAGCTTATCTATAATAATGCAGAAGGTAAATGTGTACTATGTGGACGAAAAATCACATATGATGATATGACATTAGACCATATAAAACCGCTTGCCAATGGTGGAAAGAATACAGTAACCAATTTACAATGTACTTGTGAAGCATGTAACAAGTTTAAAGGTTCAATATTACCGGAAGATTTTAGAGAGCGTGTAATAGAGATATTCATGTATCAGACAAGCGAAAATACAAAGCATAAGATCATGTGGAGTATTATCAGAAGATTATTGAGCTTATGTATCAAGTTGTAATTTTTTTATTTTATGATATACTAACCTTAGTATAAGAAAGAGAGGACAGGATGTTGGCACTTTCAGACGCACAGAGAAAAGCAAACGACAAATATATAAAGAACAATTACAAACAAGTCAAGTTATCCATGCCAAAAGAGGAAGCTGAAACACTAGACAACTACTGTACAGCTAAAAATTGCTCAAAAGCAGGATTTATACGTCAAGCAATCAAAGAGAAGATGGAGAGAGAACCATAAATGGTTGAATTTGCACTAAAATGTGCAAAAATATGTATGAAAATGGTTGAAAATGCACTAACTTTTCCAATGAAACCCATGTTTCTTTTATATTAAAAAAGGGTACTTGATTTCTCAGGCACCCTAATGTATAATCTACTTAGAAAGTGAATCGGATATGACTCCGATTTACCCTCAGTTAAGAAAAACTAATAAGAATAGCATCCTAAACTTTGCGAGGGTTGGGGATGCTATTTCTTTTTATTATTATGATTGTCTATGTATGACAGAGCCGCAAATATGACGAGTAGAAGAGTTAATACATTATCTAAACTCATAGGGCATCACCCTCCTTTGTAAACTAGAGGGCATCTAACAATCGGAAAATCACATCCAACCTTCTGTTCAATTACATAAACGATTATATCATATGCAAAACAAATGTTCAATAATAAACACCAATGGAAAAATCCAAAGGTGTTTATTTTAATTTTTGCTATTAAGTTGTACTGCTGCTTTCTCAAGCTCTACACTGCGCCAGTTGTCACGAATAAGCTGATATTGTAACTCATTCATACGTTTATCAATATAATGTTCAGCCCAATTCATAAGGGAACTTGGAACCACATCTTCTGGAATGCTTAAAAGCAATTTAAACGCAGTATCTTCTATATTATTATGTATCTTGTGTAAAAGTTCATTGAAGCGATTACGCTCGTGTATTTCTATATTCATTATTTACCTCATAAAATTTATTTAAAAAAATATTGGAAGTGTGGAGAAATTGAAAGTGTTTTTATTACATTGATAGTATAAGATAGTACAACAGAAATAACAATAAAAAATTTAGTACCTAATCTGTTACGGAAATGGAACTTTCCTTTATTGGGGCGGTTTACTGGAAGCTATCAAATAAATCAATGGAAATAAGAACTAAATATTGTCAATAATAGGAACTTTTTAAGGCGGTGATATATTGAATAAGAAAACTGTCGCATTGACAGAGGAACAATACAAACTAATCATAACAACAATTCGACAGGGTTTTATCTGTTCAGATGGTCATATTGTAAAGCCAAACAACAGAGTTGCTACAGCCTTATCACTTGAAGCAAATCTTGGACTTAGAATCAGTGACATATTACATTTAAGGTTATCAGACATAATAAGAGATGGTGATAGATACAGACTCAACATCATAGAACAGAAAACGCAAAAGAGGAGAGAGTTTACAGTACCAACAGATATATACATTTACATTCAGTCATATGCACTGGAAAACAATATACATCCAAATGCAAAACTATTTGATATATCTGAAAGAGCTGTTACAAAGCATCTGAAACTTACATGTGATTACTTGAAGCTTAAGGGAATCGGTTCACATTCATTTAGAAAGTATTTTGCGACAAGTATCTATGTAAACAATAATTATGATATTAACTTGGTGCGTGTGCTGCTGCAACATTCCTCAACAGTTACAACCCAAAGATATATAGGACTACAATCACATGAGATTGAGGATGCACTACAAAAGCATATCAAGCTAATATAAGAACACATTAATATAGAAGAAACGCATTCAGAAAGGAGCTATTTATGTTATTAGTAGACGAAAAGAAACTTGATACAATGTTAAAAGAGAAATATGATAAAGGTGTTGCAGACGGAATCAAAACTGGCATCCGACTCATGGAAGAAAGAATATTACTTGCATGTGAGAATGGAAATCCACTTGATATTAAAGGCAAGGCATACTTTATTAAGTCGGATATTCAAAATCTTCGTGATATTATGGACGATATGGAGGTAGAGTAATGGCAACAGATAGACAGACACCTTGCTTATATTATGTATGTGCAGGACTTTGTACTAAGGGCAGAAAAGCGGATCACGCTCATTACTGCCAGCATTGTAATAAATATAGACCGAGAGCAAGGGTAAGATATAAAAATCAGAAGAAGGAAAAGCTGGAGAAGATCAGAAAGAATGAGAGGTATTAAGACAATGACACAGCCAAAATACAGATTAGAAGATTTAAATTTAAAGAGTGATAAGGAATATCTCGACATAAAAGAGCAGCTTATTGGATTTTTAATTGATAAAGATATAGAGGTACCTTTTAGTATCAAAAGAAATTTAGAGAAAATAATTAACAATATGCTTTCTGAAATTTTTTTTAAAACTCAGCAAGTGTTATATCCAAAAGATTTTGAAGTATGTATTAGCGTAGAAGTGGATACAAAAACAAATGTGATGATGGTAAATACATATATATATGATGATCAAGATTTGGGGTTACATACAAGTACAAATGCAAATGTTTTACAGGGATATGATAGTATAAAGCATTTTTTCTTTGATACATTGATATGGATAGAGTCAATGAGAATTGCTAATTTACGAGCTACAGTTGTATAGGAAATTATAAGAAAATACTATTTTCAAAAACTGGTAGTATCACATAGAAATATGTGTTATTATATATAAGCACAGTATGAGTACCTCATGCTTTGTATTGATTTGTTACAGATTAAGTGTCCCGAAAAGGATGCTTTTTCTGCTTTTCGAGATAATTTATTTATAAAGAAAGATTATAGACGATAGTTTGACTGTCAAATAAAAATGCAAATAATATTAAATCAAGATTTAATTAAAAAATAAGCTGATTATCGAACTTAAGCTCGAATTAATTATATAAGTATCAGCCTTGAATTATAAGGGATTTTTGTATCGTCCAATCGGACTAATCATAGTGTATAGTGTTCGATAGCCAGAAATTGTTGATGCAAACAGAGAATTATATAATTGTATGGAAACACTACAGACAAAACAACAAAGGAGACAACAATAGAATTTATAGCAACAATCATATTAATAATAGTAGGAAGCGCACTGCTGCATATGGATGAATATAAATCAAGCAACAGAATTTTACTAGAAGGTTACGAGATAGACCGGGTAAAAGCCACACAGGACATACAGAAATATGGTAAGCAATATTATTATGAACAGCACCTTGCAAGAAAATATGACATAAAAGAAAGCCATCGGAGTTAATCTCTGGTGGCTTTTGATTTTGAATTAAGTGAAAGAAAAATTTGTTTAATTTCATAAAATGCATTATTTAAGATTAATTGAGCTTCTTTAATTTCATCAAATGAAGCGTTTTTGGGTGGAATAGTAAAATTAATTGTATAATGAATATGACTAGCTTTAATGAAACCTAGTAAAAAATGATTTGCAATATTATATATTTTATGAAAATTTTCTGTGGTATTGTTAGCATATTTAAAAAATAAAGATGCATAGTTGTATATAGCATGAATATATTTCTCAATTTCAGGAAGAAGATTTTCTAGATCATTATATGATAATTCATCTTGTTTCGCCAATTGTTTATTAAGATATATGTCATCCCCGTCTTCTGAAAAATATCCATAGACTTTTGTTTTTGCGTTTAATAATGCAAATTGTTGTGCTGTTGAGCTAATTATGTTATATGCTTCATTAACATAGTCCTCTTCAAACTTACTATTTACTTGTATCGGATAATTTTTAAATATATCAATATTATAAAAAATATTTGCTAATTGATAGTTTGCTTTTATAGTTTCTTTGATATTTTCTAGGGAATCAAAAATTGAGTTCCGTATTTTTTTATCATCTATATATACAAATTCTTTTTCTAAGTCGTCTCCTAATTTTTTTGTAGCATTATGAAGATGTTCTATGCTTTCTATATAGGGACGATCAACTCTATCGAAATGAAAATCATCTAAAATTTCTTCTATACTGACCTTATCAGATAATAACTCATATTTTTTTTGAAGGACACGGCAAGACACAATATCTCCATTATCTAATTGAACTTGTGCTGTAGGATTTAAGTGTTTAATAATATATAATTCAGGAGAAAGACCTTCTTCTTTTGCAAAATCGTTAAAAATAAGAAGAAGGTCATCATTAGAAATATTTTTAGTTCTATGATTTTCAATATTGGGTAGCCATGATTTATTTTTGCCTATTGCTTCGGATAATTGATATGCAGTTAGTCCATTACGTTTTCTTGTTTCTATTATCAACTCAATTAAATCATCGGTAAGTCTTATTTTTTTTGGAAACATACAAATCCTCCATTACTTATACATGTACATATTATAAAACTAATAGAAAAATATGTAAAGTTTTACTTTCGAACTATTATAGAAAAAAATATGTACATAATTAAAAATAATATACATAACACTATTGACAATATGTACATATAGTGATAATATTAAACTTGTCAAAAGGATATTTGACAAAAATAATTTCATTCATAAAACATATAGACAAAAGGAAAGAGCCGATGTTTGGCGACACCGACTCTTGAAAGGTCTATATCACATATGGCTTTGGCGAGTCATAGTGAAATAGAAATTGCACAGACTTGAATCTGCACTTATGTATTAACTCAAAATTCATTATAGCAGATATGTTTGAAAATATCAAATAAAAAAGTCTTTGAGCAATTCGCTCACAATTTCCAAAAATATTTTATGAATCGTGGAGTAATCCGCATCAGTTTTATTATATTGATAATAGAACAAAAGTTTTGAACATTAACAATTACACAAAAAGTCAATGAAAAAGAGAGAATGTATATATGAAGGCTGAAATGCCTAAAATTTTTTACATTCACATGATTTGATTGGCTATCGTCCATGTATTGAAAAGAGGTGAAAATGGGTGGAAATTGATAAGTTACAGTTATGTATCTTGGCAGTTCTGGAAGAAAACAATGCAACAACACCGGGTACTGGCATGACACTTCGTGAGATTGGAAGCGTGATTAATACAGAAGAAGAACATACCTATTCACAAATCACAATCAATCGAAAAGTGTGGGGATTACGTGATTTAGGTTATGTAACCTCTAAACTGAAAAGTAACAAAGCTGATATGTTTTACATTACAGCAACAGGAAAAGAAATGAAAGGAATCTTATTACATGAGTAATGAATTGAAAAATGACATAAGGTTTATTGCAGTAGGTGCAGCAGGTGCTAATGTCGTAAAGATGTTGGAGCGCAAGGATTATAAATCCTACTATATAAATCTTGCAAAGCAGGACTTGGATTTAATTGATAGTCCTAACAAGTTACATATCTCAAATGGCGAGGGAGCAAGCAAAGACAGAAATAAAGCAAAAGCAGTGTTAGCGGAGTCGGTTGATGATGTTATGAATACGCTTGATAATCAGATTACAGAGCAGTATATCTTTGTTGTGTATTCACTTGCAGGCGGTACAGGTTCAGGGCTTGGAACATTTTTGGCATCTGTAATAGCTGAAAATCCAAACAAGAAAGTTGGTCTTGTTATCATACTTCCTTCAATGAATGAATCATTGCAAGCTAGAATCAACACATATGAGGCTTTATCAGAGATTATAGAGATAAAGAACGAGTTATGCTCTATCTTTATACTCGACAACAACCAGAGAGAGGACAAGTTCTCAATCAATCGTAGCTTTGCAAATTTGTTTGAAGCATATATTAATGTGGCAAATAATACTTCGATTAGAGGTGTGATTGACATAGCGGAGCAGAAAAAATTGTTAGAGACTCATGGTATAGCAATGATCCATAAAGCTACAGGAACCAAGGAAGATTTACTTTCTACTATTAATGAAGGAATCTATGTGCCACTTGAACCTAACAAGCGAGTCAAGTACATCGGCTTATCACAGCCAGATACAAAAGATACTATTAATATTGCAGATGTTGTTAATGTTGTCGGTGAGCCGATAGATTACTATTGTGGATATGGTAAGACAGAGGATACAGTGCTTTATTTAGCAGGTCTATCATTCCCAAAAACCTTTATTAATAAGTTGGCTGAATCAATCAAAGCGGAGCAAGACAGAGTTAAAAAGGTCATGGAAGATGATGATTTATCAATGGATATGAACATTAACTTTTTAGCGACTAAACCAGTCGAAAAACCACAGAAACCAAAATCAACCATGCGTGATAGATTGGTTGCAAGTATAACAAAATAAGCATAAACGGAGGAAAATTATTATGACAAACAAAGAGTATGGAATTATTATGGGTTACTTTGACAAAAAACATGTTAATCGTGAGGAATTAGAAAAATCTTGTGATTTTGACAATCTTACAATGACAAAAGATGTTGCTACGGATATTTCAAAGTTGTTATCAGATGAAGGATATAAAAAATCTGAATCGCAGAAGGCTATTAGCCAGTTTGTTAGGTTTGTAAAAAGTAGAAGTGGCACAGGTGAAATTACATGGGATGTTTTAATCAAAGATTTAAAGAATTTAGACCTTGAGTACTCAGAATTTGGCATCAGGGCGCAGAATTTTGGAAAAGCATATTGGGAAGTATTTTTCGACCACTTTAATATAGAAAACTGTGAAAGTGGAAATGTAAAATTAACATTTGACCATGAATATTATTACGAAACAGAGAATGAAAGAGCATGGGAAGTATTAGATAAATATGGTATTGATGGTGATGTTCCGACAGAAAAAGCACTTTCTATTATTAGTGAGAAATGGACAAGCTTATCAGATGGAGAAAAAGACGAGCTGATTTCTGCTTTTGCAGTACCGACAACTACTCATTATGTGGATAAATCACGAATGATGATTTTAAAAGAAGATGTTGAAAAGATTCACAGAACAAATGCAGATTTGGTTCCTCAGATGGGATTACGTAATTATACAATCACTTTTACAAATGGAGAAAATGTTTATTTAAGATTTTAAAAGAGAGAACAATATAATATAAAGCGGTCAATCTGTTCGATTGTTAAAAGAAATTGCAAGCATTTAGCTTATTCTGCCTGTACAGGAAGGAGAATCACGTGTATAGATTATTAAGATTTATTGACAATGAAACAAACACAGCACCAGATTACGAGGTAGTACTTGAGCTTGATAAGTTTGAGGAATCAGAAGAGATATTGAATAAATTTATCAAGGTCTGCAAAGAAAAGAATCTGCCGTATTCTGATGGTTACTATGATTATATGGTAATAGAGTATGCTTGCGAAGTACCTATTAAAGCAGAGTCTATATTCTACTACAAGGACAAAAAATCTGCATTCGATGTTGTTGAATGGGATGGCAGAGTTATCGTTAGTTCGGCTCTTGGTTGCGATTTTACAGACCAGAACTATCTTGAGATTACAAACAATGTAACTGACAAGGGATATATTCAGTGGCTTGAGGAGTTTGTAAAAGCTGTTGTAACTAAAGCAAAGCTGAAGTGTTCAGAGATTATCATTGATGATATAGAGTGGAACAGAAATATTTTTCTGAATATAGATGGACATGAATATGACATAAGAACATGGAGCTTTATACCATCGGAAGAGGATGAAAAAGGACATACATGCGCTGAATCAGTATCATACACTCTGTTTAAGACTGTTAAGGATGCTACAGGTTCGCATGGCGAGGAAGTATCAGATGGTATATTAAACATCACATGGAAGAATGCTTGATTTAGATATTTGTTCGGATTTTTTTGACAAGCTGATTGATGGCTTTACAGAAGAATGTGCTATCAATCCTATAAAAGAGAATTTTTAGAATACGGAGGAATTTGAAATATGAAGAATATATTAATTGGTGACTATGACAAACAGTTTAAATCGGATGAACTGGAATACAAAGATTTTATTTCAAGGAAAGAGTTTATTAATAGGACAGGTATCTATGTATCAGCTTTATTTTTTGAGAGCGTATATCACGATTATAAAGAATCGGGCTTGTCAGTGGATGATTTTGTAAACACATATGAAACTAAAGAGCCAATAATGGAAGCAGAAATATCAGGAAAATTCAAATACAATGTAACTGATGAAGTAGTAAGTGGTATCGGAACATATGACGAAATACATGATCCAAACGTGCATGAAATAGTTAATGCTATAGATATGGAACTATGTCACAAAATGAAGGAGCTTGAAGATTTAATGATTAAAGCATCTAAGCTGTGCAAAGCTTGTGAAGAACATTCAAGACAATTTTGGAGATTTCTTGCTGAATATGGATTAGTAGAATCTGCAAAAATTCCTTCATAAAGAGAGAATATTATAAATAGACAGAGATATTTGTTGCAGTGAGACGAAGCAACCGACTATTGAAGCGAATAGTTACAATTCAGAACGTATTTACGAATCCCCTTTTATTAAAACATATATCAGTGAAGATGCTGATTACATAATTTGAACGGAATCACAATACCATTGAAGATAATGGTTATACATATTGGACGGAATCACAGGCACATTACCTTTATGGTGGTGTGCCTACATTAAATTGAAAGAGAGGTACATTTATATGGAACAGAGAGAAATCATATTAAGACAACAGTTAGGTAAGCATGGCTATAAATTAAAAGGTGCAAATGAAAGATTCTTTGTCAAAGGTACATATACAGACAAGGTAGCATCACCATTAAATGATAAGAAACAGCCAGTTTATATGACATTGGATGAAGTAGAAAAATGGCTGAACGACAGAATCAATGAAGAAAAGCAGAAGGAACAGCTATGGAAAGACAAGCTCAATAAATATAAGAGCATTCTGAAATATCCACAGTATGCTGAGTGGTGCAAGGATGTAGTGTTTGATACTTTGAAGGAATATAAAGCAGTTATAAATGAAAATATCGACTTTATCAAAGCAGAGGTATTTAATTCCGAAAGTGAATTATACGCTTTTGTGGGATATAACGTAGAAAATATTTTGGATGAACTACAGATTCACAAATACAATATGTCAATCCTAGAAGAAATAAGACTTGCTTTTTCGGAGACATATTATAAAAAGTATGAAGAATTGAATGCAGATATACTTGAAAAAGAAGTGGACGATGGAGAGTTTATCTTACAGGATTTGGTAGGCGATGGCGAATTGACAGAGAATGATTTATTGGAAATTGCTTTCAACGACATTGGTGTTGATGGTCTGAAAAAATTTATTTTGGAATAAGATTGGAGGAATGAGTTATTACAATCGAAAAAGAAATGTGTCCAGTACGTTCACTGGCATTAGCAAATTATTTATGTGGTCATGGTTACGAAATAAAGAAAGTTATTGATTCTGAAAAGAATCCACAGTACAAAATTTTTTTATTTGAGGACAATAAAGCTATTCATAATAGTATTACTACATATCTCACAAACAGGGAGGTGTAGGATTTATTGACCAAAGGCAGCGAAGAAAACAGATTGTCACAAAAAGTCTTTCTATTGAACAATGTTATTAGCGATAAGACTATATCTGATAATGGAATCTTGGTGTATTGCTATCTAAGGGCAATTCAAAGAGCAGATATGAATTATTATCCAATATCAGTTGATATAATGGATTATTTCTTTCGACACACATTTGATATTGAGACAAGAGACAAGAAAAAATATGTAGATGGATTAAATGATTTGGAAGAACATGGTCTAATCCATAAAATCAACGAAAAGAAGTATAACTTTGAGTATGATTTAGAACCTATATATTTTGATCCAACGAAAACTAACAAGGAAAATAATTTATGGTTCACAGTAATTTATACAGATGAATTAACTGCAATCATGCAGATTGATGATAAGAAATCTAACGTTAGCAAAGCTAAATTGATTAGATATTTTGTGAACGTTGTCAGTACCTTCCGTCATGGAAAAAGCTGGACATTTGTATTATCCGATGGAAAAGAAACGGATGGAGTTATAGGATTTTCTTCTATAGAAGTATTATCGAATATATCCAATATAAGCAAAGATACTGTATTGGCATATAACAAAATTCTGGAAGAGAACAAGATTCTATATATTTATAGGGCAAACGATTTACTACTCATAGACAATGAAATATCTGGAATCACCAATACATATGGAAGATACAAATATAAGAAGTTCATCATTGATGAGGGTGAAGATCATAAAAAGGAATATGGTTATTGTCAATCAGTAGAGAGCATAAAGCACAAGACAGCAAAGACATCAAAGCGAAAGAGTCTGGGAGCAAAATATTTCAACTTGGTATCAGGAAATAAAATGTACGATAAAGAAACTGTCATTGAGATATACAAATATGCGGTTGAATTTAATAAAAGACATGAAAACGATGGATATTGTGAAAACGATTTGAAAGATATTTATTTCTTTGACCAGTTCCCATTCATAACAGAAGATTGCTTGAAAAATAAGGACAAAGCAAAAAGACCATTTCCAATAGAAGAAAAAAGTAATGATGATATATGGGGAGAAGCTGATCCATTAGAGAATGATTTTAGCATAGAGGAAATAATTGATATGCCAGGTATGAATGAAACCAAACATAATATAGAATAAATTTCATTATTCAACAATGAACAATGATTAAAAAAATAATGGAGTATGGATGCGATAGCAGCCATACGAAATTATACATTAAACCAAAAAGAAACGATACAAAAAAGATTTTCTTTAGTAAAAAGTATCTTTAGTAAGATAATCCTAAAATATGTCAAAAAACATACAAATAATCGGATGGTTGCTATCCTAAAATATGTAAGAAAATTGAAAAATTTTAGGATGCGAGGAAATTAGATAGAAGAAGGAGAATTATATATATATGAGTAAAGCAATTACAGAGAAAAAATATTACAGAGTAGGCGAAACATTTTCGTACACAGATAAGGATTATATTGGACTATTAGATATTCCTTTTGGTATTTGGGTTACAACACATAGCTTTGAGGTAATAAGTTCTATGAAATGGGAAAAAGCATATAAACTATGTACTCAAATTACTGGGAAAATTATTGATGAAAGTGTTAAAAACTGCTGCATTTTTGTCTATTTGGATGAAGCTAATTATGACTATAAGGGTGGTAAATTTGTTGAAGTTACATGGGATGAACTTATGAAAGAGTGTACACCTGTAGAAGTAATTGTGTATGAGTAAAAGGAAAACAGATATTATGATGACTACGGATAAAGCATATGATAAATTTTATAAATTACTCAATCAAATTGAAGCAGATATTCCACCGAGTGAACAGTATGAACTATATCAAGATATGGAATCTGAAATTGAACAGAAAAGGCAACAAGCGTATGCAGATATGCACGAGTGTTAATAGGTAAAGGAGAATTTAATAATGGGATATAAAAAACCAATTCCTGTAGAAATAAATAAAATTGTTATTGGGAAAAAATATTATACATGTAGTTATTCTGGAACTATTAGTGTGATTATTTTGAAAATATTTAAAGATACAAATTCTGTATTAGTAAAAATTAATTCAAAGAAGAAAGAGAGTAATCCATTTGTGCGTCATATGAATTATATTTTTGATAATCCAGAAATGGCAAAATCTGCTGGTAGAACTTGGGAACATGATGAGCGTAAACGTAAAAAGGAACAGAAAAAGAAACAGAAGGAAAAGTGTAAAGGAGAATAGATATTATGACAAGAGAGTTATTATTTCAGAACAACTCAAAGCACAACTTATATGATGTAAAAGAGAGAATGATATAGTACAAAAGAATTTTATGAATGGGAGAAAGTGAATGAACGATAAGAAAAAATTTGAACCAAGAAGATTTAGGATATATAAGTTAAGTACATTTGATGCTCTTACAGATGAAGAGCGTAGTTACCATATGCTATATAAAGAAGAAAAAAAAGAAAAAGTTTTAGCAAAGAAAACACGAGATAAATGTATAGCTTCTTATAAAGGTGTTAGAAAAATTGATAGAAACCGACTATACTTATATGATTATGATGATAAAGGTAAGATAATTGAAGGTTCAGAGCGTGAAAATATTGATAAGCAAGTTGCACTAGCTGAAAGTGAGATTGCTAGAATGGCTACAGATTTTTCTGAACCTGAACCTCTTGTAATGGAGATTGTATATCTTAAGACATCAAAGCTCAATGAAGTATTGCACCAGATTATTGAGAGAGGTTTAGATATTGACGGACAGCATTATATCTTTTATACAAGCACAACAAATCAGATGAAGCGTGGAGAGAGTATTCTTTTAAAAGAAGATTTTTATAAGGAACATGAACAGGAGATTATGTTAGGGTTGACAGATGATGTCGTAAATGCAAAGGGCGGTTGCAATATTGGAAAGAGACTTGCATATAATGGACTGCTGCTTTCTACTTCATTTATACCGAATGATTATCAGCTAATACTTGATGATTGTTTGATTGTACCAGATTTTGAGACTATTATTAATGAAAAAGTTGAGTGCATTGACCATGATGATAATAGTATCACTAATATATCAGTAAGGAATGAGGACATTAAAATACCGCAGACAGATGGTGCAGGAATGTTTCTGCCGGGAGTGTTGCCTTATTCTTGTCAGATTCGTTGTGGACATATTAAAGGTTGTGTATTTCCTTTAGATTTTAGAAAGTTCTTACAGCTAGGCGAAGTTGAAGGTGTTAAACCAAGTGCAATAGTTTCTGATCCGTGGGGCGAAAAGCATGATATTATAAAAGAAAACATAAAAATCATACTGACTGCATCGCAAGTTAAAATGTGGAAATATTATGATTCGTGGGAAGAATTAAAAGAAGCATATAATGCTTATGATAAAAAGATTGCAATAAATAATTTTGCCGAAGAATCCAAAGGATGGGAAAAGACAGGTTATCAATTTAATCAGACTTTAGATGGCAATAAATTAACAGATGAAAAAATCAAAGATTTATGTGCTGATACCTTAGATTATCTCAATGAAATGAAAACTGACGCAAATAAGATTGCAGAAATATTAAGTGAACCAAATCTTTCTAATGCTATTAAAGCATATCCAGAGCTTATTCAAGACAAATATATTCAAAAGAAAATGGAAAACAAATTCAGAAGTGAGAGACGTGAAGCGTGTGGTAATAAGCTGATACTAAAAGACTCATTATATGCTTATATCTGTCCAGATTTATTTGCTTTCTGCGAATGGCTGTTTTGTGGTATTGAGAATCCCAAAGGCATTATTCCAAGAGAACAAGTGTATTGTAGCTTTTATAATGAGGAGCCGTATAACAAATATGAAGTAGTTGATTGTCTTAGAAGCCCACATCTTTATATGGAGCATGGTATTAGAAAACTTGTGAAAGATGAAGTATTAGACCAATGCAAGGAATGGTTTGTAGGTGATGATTTAGTTGTTAGTAGTCACGATTTATTGTGTAGAATACTGCAATTTGATGTTGACGGAGACCATGCACTGATTACACCTAATAAGACATTAATTGAGTGTGTACCCACCGACAAGAATATACTGTATTATGAAGGATTTGACGCGGATAAACCACAGATTACAAAGGAAGCAATCTATAAGGCACTTGTGGCAAGTATGGATAATTCTAACATTGGTGATATATCAAATGCTATGACCAAAAATTATAATAATGCACAGATTGATGATACATTTAATAAAGTGATGTGTTGCTACAATAATTTGACGATTGATTTTCCGAAAACACAGCAAAATATTTCTCTTGGTGAGTATGAGGAAACATATAATGAGTTAATTAATCAAAAGTCACCTTATTTTTTCCAGTATGCTAAAGATAAGAAGCGTGATAATTGTAAAAAGATTTCTGACAGTAATTGTGACCGCATATGTGCTTATATTCGTAAAGAGACCGCAAATAAAAAATATAAGTGGAAATCAAATGATAAATTCAATGTGGCTATGTTATTAGATAATAGAATCAAAGTGGATATTAAGAGCGAAGAATATAATGATTTGAAAAATCTTATGTTTGATTTGAAACGAAAAGAACAGTCATTGACATTTAGAATCAATAATGAGATTAATCAGTTAGATAAATCCGATGCTATTCGTGAAAAGATAAGCAAGTATGATGTTTTCTATGATATGTGCGAAAAAATGATAAGTAGTATCTTTGATGGTAACAGAGAACGTGCAGCAGCATATCTTACAGAATTTGAGTATTTACAGAAAGAAAATTGTGATAGTGGCAAAAATATATTATGGAATTGCTATGGTGCGATTATCGTAAAAAATATTGAACATAACACAAAGAATCCTAATGAAGTGCTTAAGAGAAGAGGGCATTATGAACTATGGACTAAAGAAAAGCAAGTAGCAGTTAAAGAGGTAGGAAACAAGGTTATTGAAAAACTCATAGAAGATAAAGAAAATCTATCAACAGTATCTATTTATAAGTCAGAATTGGAATGGATTGACAATCTTCCTTATAGAAAGAACTGTAGTAATGATAGAGAGCTTTTATTTATCTTAATGGTTCAGCAGAAACGTAGCAAGTCTGGCAAAGTATGGATATATGCAAACAAAAGGTCTGCATTAACTTGTAAAGGAATCGACAGAATGATTGGTGATGGTGTTTGTATTGCTAAAAAGGGTATTAATCGTTTAGCTGATATGAAAGTTGTTTCGGTTATAGCTCATGGGAAAGACATGGAGCTAACAGTAAATATTCCAAAAGATGATAAGAGCGAGTTTGCGTATGAAATAGAAAGTACACAGAGGAATCCTATCATATCATTCTATGAGCATAATAATGATAGACCGATTGCTAAATGTCCATACTGCAATACAAAATTCATAAAAGTAGGTAATATGAAAATCTGTAAGAATCCAACGTGCAAAACACAGTTAGAATATGATAGGAAACATGGAAAATAATTTGGCTATTTCACCATGAAAAAATAATATTAAATTTAGCTATAAAAAATAAGGCTAAAATGCAACTGCTTTTAAAAATCGTCAATTTATAATAGGGAGAGAAATAACTCTTACAAGAATTATTATAAAAAAGATATAGAGGAGGCAATATGAGTCAGAATGACCTTAGAATTATGTTGTCAGACATTATATCAAGCGGTTTGTCGGCAGTTGCAATTTCTAATGTGACTGGGATCAGCAAGATCGATTTGAGCAGATTTAAAAACGGACAAATCAATTTGATAGATGCTGATGCAGATAAATTAGATAAATACTTGTCGTTGGTACACATTCCAACATCAATTTAGGCTTTCCAGTTTGCCTATAGACATAATACCTCTATAGTATTTTACTATTTTTACACTATAAGTTGGGGCGTAAGTCCCACATGATAATATCACTCGAAAGAGTGTTTGTTATATATTTTGAATATCAAACTATGGGCAGGACGTTGATGCCTGCCCTACAAAAACGATAATAATGATTGTCACCTTGAGCAAGTGATAATTTTTATTATAAATTAGCTGATGCATTGTCCTCAAACAGCAGTGTGTTGGTAGAGTACCGAATGTATTCAAACAATTTACAATGATTGACCGGACAGACTGATTTCAAACTAGGTCTGTTCGGGAAAAATCAGAAAAGTGTAGTATTCTGTCGATTATTGGTATATAATGGTAATATTAAATACTAATGATTGGTGGAATGTTATATGAGTAAAGATTCTTTACAAATTTTTATATCCTATTGCCATGTAGATATGCGGTTAAAAGAAAAATTGATAACTTCGTTAAAGTCATTAAAATTTGAATATAATATTAATGAAATTTGGCACGATGGAGTAATCACATCAGGTAACAATATAGATAATAAAGTAATGGAGCAATTAAATAAATCAGATGTAATATTATTGTTGGTAAGTCCTAACTTTTTAAATTCCTGGTATTGTATTGAAATTGAATTAGAAAAAGCAATAAAACGGATGAGAAAGAACGAATGTGTCGTTATTCCAATAATATTGTCTCCATGCACAATATCTGACAATTTACCCTTTGCACGATTAAAAAGAGGGTATTCAAAGTTTTTTAGGGTCTTTACTTTTTAGGGTCTTTCGTTCGGGTTCT
>OGPA01000941.1_pt1 | contig 26423 bp, 23 predicted proteins | sample 1552841 | NCBI WGS metagenome assembly OGPA01 (sample SAMEA2579916, study PRJEB22360) | human gut metagenome | reverse complement strand
AGAATACATCTATCAAACGAATAAAGCATATATGTACTCTTTACGTTCGATATATATCAAACGTATTTTTATAGGGGGGGCTTTATGGGATTTCAATACATTATATGTAACAAAAGTCAAGCAAAAGTGTTATTTAATAACTAGATATCTTTATAGCTCAAATTAATCAACGCAAAAGAAAGATTAGTATCAAGAAGTTAACTATATTTGCTGTCTGATAAAAACTTACGAAATATAGATATGAAACAATTTTTTAAAATGATGTTTGCCTCAGCATTAGGTGTATTTGTTGCTGTTGGCCTGATTTCCATCGTATTTATCTTCACAATAATCGGTATTGCAAGTAGCATAAATAGCACTCCCGATTACAGTCCGAAAAGCAATACAGTCTATAAACTAACACTTGACGGTAGTTTATCTGACAATACAGAAGAAAACCCTCTTGCCATGCTGATGGGAGAAACAGAAAAAGCTCTTTCCTTAAAGGATATATTATCAACAATTCAAACAGCCAAAGAAAATAAAAACATCAGTGGCATATACATAGAAGCAAAATCACTTAGTGCCGGCTCTGCCAGCCTTGAAGCAATCCGCAGAGCATTGACAGACTTTAAAGAAAGCGGTAAGTTCGTTATTGCTTACTCCGACAACTACAACCAAGGATGTTATTATCTATGTTCAGTGGCAGACAAAGTGTTTCTTAATCCACAAGGAACATTAGGTCTTGTAGGTATGGCTTCACAAACTATGTTTTATAAAGAATTACTAAAAAAAGTCGGCGTAGACATGATGATCTTCAAAGTTGGTACTTACAAAGGAGCCGTAGAGCCCTTCATGCTCGACAAATTAAGTGATGCTAACCGCGAACAGATACAATCATATATGAGTACTATCTGGGATAACGTTACTAGTGGTATTGCAGAATCGAGAAATATCTCCACTGAAGACATTAATAACTTTGCTAATCTGGGTTATGCCTTTGCTTCTGCAGAGAAAACGGTTGAATGTAAATTGGTAGATGAATTGAAATATCGTCCGGAAGCAGAAGAATATGTTAAAGGACTGGCGGGACAAAGCAATAAACGTTTGCAAACGGCCGATATAACAAAAATAAAAAGTATAAAAACAATCAATCGGGAAAAAGCTGATCGTATCGCGATTTTGTATGCCGAGGGTGAAATCAAACCCGAAGTTTCTTCTTCTCCTTATAATGTAGAGCAGGCAATTACCGAAAAGGTTGCTACCGAACTAATCAAGTTGAAAAACGACGACAATATCAAGGCCGTAGTCTTCCGTGTAAATTCTCCCGGAGGAAGCGCTTTCGTATCAGAACAGATCTGGCGTCAGGTCATAGAATTGAAAAAAGTAAAACCGATCGTTGTTTCCATGGGGGATGTTGCTGCTTCCGGAGGTTACTATATCTCATGCGCCGCCAGCAAAATCATAGCAGAACCTAACACACTAACCGGATCGATCGGTATCTTCGGTATCTTTCCGAATGTAACCGGCTTGTTCAACAAACTGTCATTAACAACAGATATTGTCAAGACCAACGCATACGCCGACCTGGGAGACATGAGCCGCCCAATGCGCGAAGATGAAAAAGTTCTTATACAATCCTTCGTTGAAAGAGGATATGAAACTTTCCTTGCTCGTTGTGCTGACGGCCGCGGTATGAGCAAGGAAGCTATCAATGAAATTGGCCAGGGACGCGTCTGGACCGGTGAACAAGCCAAGGAACGTGGGTTGGTAGACGAGTTGGGCGGTATAAACAAAGCAATTGAAACAGCAGCTTCACTAGCAGACTTGAGCGATTACAGCCTGACATATGTTTCAGGGACAAAAGATTTCTGGAAAGAATTCATTGAAAAACAATTAGGAGAAGTAAAAGTATCCATTGTAAAAAGTGTTTTAGGTGATGAATACGAATATTTTAAGAATCTGAGCAATATAAAAACAACAACTGGAGTTCAGGCACGACTACCTTATGATGTTAAACCCTTATAATCCGAGATGCCGACAGAAAGCAACATAAAAATGCACTCACTGCTCTCTCCTATCTCTTTTTTATATGGGATAGGAGTCCGATTTCGGAATCAACTGTTTGATTGGGGGATATTGCCAACAGAGTCATATCCTATACCTATCATTTGTATTGGAAACCTGGCTGTGGGAGGAACAGGGAAAACTCCTCATACGGAATATATTATCCGCCTGTTAAAAGACAGCCACAGAATAGCTGTACTCAGCAGGGGGTATAAACGGAAAACATCTGGTTTTATCCTGGCAAACAATCAAAATACAAGCATCGAAATCGGTGATGAGCCTTATCAAATGAAACATAAGTTTCCCGATATACTTGTCGCTGTTGATGCCAACCGCCGACGGGGTATCAGCAACTTGCTGGCACTACCAAATGAACAACGTCCGGAAATTATTCTCCTCGACGATGCCTACCAACACCGTTATGTAACTCCTTCGCTTTCGATCGTACTGACAGATTATCATCGTTTATTCTATATCGACAAATTATTACCAGTCGGTCTACTCCGCGAACCAGTTAATGGGATACGGCGTACAGATATAGTTATCGTAACGAAGTGTGAAGAAGATATGAAGCCAATCGAGTACCGTATCATAGAAGAGAATATGAAATTACTGGCACATCAGTCCATTCATTTCACACATATTACTTATGGCGAAATAGAGCCGGTATTTGCTTCACGGGCAAAACCTCTTACACGAAAAGATATACGTCAGGATGAAGAACTTCTGGTTCTATCAGGCATAGCCTCCCCTGGAAGTTTCATTAAAGAGGCTAGCAAACTTTCAGAAAAAGTTACTCCGTTGATTTTCCCAGATCACCATGATTTTGGAAAATCCGACATCAGACGGATAAAAAGTGTATTCGAATCAATGAGTTCATCCGATAAATATATCCTGACAACAGAAAAAGATGCAGCCCGGTTATCAGATAATCCATATATTCCCGAAGAATGGAAAGCTTATATGTATTATCTACCGATCACCATCGAATTCTGTCTGGAGAAAAGATTCGACGATGACATTCGAAAACATATTACAACCTTTCATAGAGAACATATTTTACGACAAATAAAATGAGTAAAAGAACAGAAATAGCAACATTAGGTGAATTCGGTTTAATCCGCCACCTGACAGAGAAAATAGAGTTAAAAAACGAAAGTACAGTAAAAGGTATTGGCGATGATGCAGCAGTACTGGACTACAAGGAGAAACAAATCCTGGTAACGACTGACCTGTTACTTGAAGGCGTCCACTTCGACCTGATGTATGTTCCGTTGAAACATCTGGGATATAAATCTGCCGTAGTCAATTTTTCCGATATCTATGCCATGAATGGTAAACCAAAACAGATTACTGTCTCGATCGGAATCTCAAAACGTTTCTCTGTAGAAGATCTGGAAGAGTTTTATTCGGGGCTTCAGCTCGCATGTGATATTTATGGTGTCGATATCGTAGGAGGCGACACATCCTCCTCTTTAACTGGAATGTGCATCAGCATCACTTGCATTGGCGAAGGAGAAAAAGGGAAAGTTGTAACCCGTAGTGGAGCTAAAGATACTGATCTGGTTTGCGTATCCGGAGACTTGGGAGCCGCATACATGGGCCTGCAGTTACTGGAACGTGAAAAGAGTGTATTCAAAGGAGAAAAGGATTTCACTCCCGATTTTTCTGGAAAAGAATATCTACTGGAACGCCAACTAAAGCCGGAAGCACGCAAAGACATCATTGAAATACTGGAAAAGGCAGGAATCGTACCCACCTCCATGATGGATATTTCCGATGGTCTTTCCTCCGAGTTATTACATATTTCAAAAGAAAGTAATGTTGGCTGCTGTATTTACGAAGAGCGAATTCCCATCGACTATCAGACCGCAGCCATGGCCGAACAGTTCAGTATGAACTTGGTAACAGCGGCCCTAAATGGCGGTGAAGATTATGAATTATTATTCACCGTTCCTTTAACTGATCATGACAAAGTATCTGAAATGAAAGGAGTTAAAGTAATCGGCCACATCACAAAGCCAGAATTAGGTAACTATCTAGTAGGCCGTGATGGCGGAGAAGTTGAATTAAAAGCTCAGGGCTGGAATTCACTCAGTGAATAATTTTAGTCACTTTTTCCATAAAACTGTTGCATATTAAAAAAAAGTCCGTATCTTTGCACCCGTTAAACAAAACAACGGTGCCATAGCTCAGTTGGTAGAGCAAAGGACTGAAAATCCTTGTGTCCCCGGTTCGATTCCTGGTGGCACCACTGAAAATCAAGCAGTTACATTTATTTGTAACTGCTTTTTTCATTTCAGCCTCACACATCTTTTATTTAAAACTTACAAGATAGTTACAATTTCATTCTTATCTTTTCGAGTCGTAAAGCGTTCCGGTTGTTCTTTAATATACCCTAAGGAGATTATAGCTACCGGATATTCTCCTGATGATAACCGGAAGTTCGTTTTAAATAAATTCAAGTCAAAGTTACAGACCCAGCAGCTGCCTAGTCCCACTGCTGTTGCTGCCAGACAAATATGTTCCGTAGCAATGGCTGCATCAATATCAGCATGATTCTTATTATCCGATTTGCGTACCCAAGCCTTCGTTTCATCAGTACAGATAACAATATAAGCAGGCGCATTTGCAAACCACTCTCTATCATAGCACTGACGGAGCTTCTGTTTCTGCTCTTCACTAATGATAACCATAAAATGCCATGGTTGATAATTAACTGCAGAAGGAGCCAATCGCGCACATTCAATGATATAATCTATTTTAGACTGTTCGATCTTATCTGCACTATAATTTCTTGCAGAAAAACGTTTTTTAGAAAGTTCTAAGAAATCCATATCTTACTTATTTTCTTTAATGTTTGGAACAAAGTTATACAACTTAAATTTCATCTCCCGGCTCTGCATAAATCTCATACTTAAAATAATCTTTAAAATATTTGTCATAGCATTTTAGTAATACTATTTTTGACTTTGGAGTCAACCAAATACATTGAGGATATGCATTCTCTTTTTTGTAAGTAAATATTTTATTATATTTTTCTACAAGAGTATCATCCGTAAAATCATAAATGGGAGATGAATATAAAGAACTTATATAATCGAAAAGTATTTTCTTACTTTTCAATATAAATGCCTGTTCATCCAGATTACCGTTTAACAAAAGAGACAATCCCACAGATGGAGTATCCTGATGCATATCTTGAAAGGTCACAATATCCCTATCCTTAAAAAGAACATCTACATATCCAGTGCCATGTCCGATAGAACCTTTTATATCTTTCCAATTGTATCCTAAAAAGTCTTTATCATCTGTTATTTTTATAGGTAATGTATCACTTTTGTAAATAAGTTTATCCTCCTTGTATCCTAACAGGAAAGTTTCATATTCACCTGGGAAGAAAAAGTTATGAGACCATTTAAAACTAAAACTAGAACTAAAATCTGTTCTTTCAAAAATTTTATAACTACCATCCAAGCCTGAAACCTTCCAGACTACAGAATCATAATGCGCACGTAAGTTCGAAAGCATAATAATCCCTTCTGTCTGTATCTGAAACTCCATTAAATCAAATATGTTCTTCTGATCCGTATTCACATACAGATTCAATACAGGCATATCGTTTTCATTTTCTATATTATCTTTATCGCCATTATTATCTCCATCATTATTGTCTGGAATATTATCATCTATCTCAGAGCAAGAAAAGAAAAACAATGTAGTAAACACTAAATAAAGCCACTTTTTCATACTTAAAATATTATTGAGATTACAATACAGATGATAAATGTAGCAAATATATCCAAAAGACATCCAATAAATTACTAATTTTGTAATATATTCTTTTAAAGTATATAACACTTCCGAAAAATCAGACTACTACCTATTAATAAATAAAACAATTAAATCAAGAGTTATGGCAACAATTTTAAAATCAGCAGAAAGAGAATTTAAAGAAGATTCCAACAAAATTGATAATTTCAGATTATTCTCGGATATCTCAAGAATCAAAAAAAGAGTAAATCCTGAAAATCTAAACTTTGACTTGAGACAATTAAACCCCGACCAATATTGTGCCGCATATCATTTTCACCGATATGCGGAAGAGTTATTTATGATCCTTTCCGGCTCTGCCACGTTAAGAACCCCCAAAGGCCTGGAAGTCGTTACTAGCGGAGATTTAATATTCTTTGAGAAGGGTGAAACAGGAGCTCATCAGTTATATAATCACACAACAGAACCTTGCATATACCTGGACATAAGAACATTCATCGGTCATGATATATGCGAATACCCCGATTCAAACAAAATATTCCTTGTCCCATCCTACGAAATATTCAACAAAGACACACAAGTCAACTATTTTGACGGAGAAGAAAATATCCAGGAGAAATGGAAAGAACTTCTATAATACCTTTCCTTTTAGAATATAGTCTATCCGGGAGTCCACTCTAAACTATCTACCAAAGGATTATCAACCCGGTATTGCATGAGCTCCCGATAGTTTTTTACCCCTCCAGTGAAAACCGCATGATAAATCTCTATACCGGGAATATTTACATTATCCGGCATATCATATTTGATCTGCAGAATCGTTCTTCGGATATCGAATGTCAAATGCCGGATAATGGCATCTGTCACCTTTTCTACCACACCATCGTATTTAGAACCGTTACGAAGATGAATCATATCAAACTTCCATAAATTCATCTCTTTATCTTTATACAAAGCATGCCATTCGATACATTCCTCCTCGGTATTGACCAGGTTCTTATATTGAATTTCTTCCAAAGCTAATTTTTCTGCCAGCTTACCCATTACAGCAAAGCTATCAGCAATAACCAACTCATCGGTATAGATATGCATGTCAATATCTTTGTTCTTCATTAACAGGCCAGTCTTCAGTGAACCGACAATATTTACCCTGGCACCAAGACTTTCCCAAACTGAAACAATACGGGTATTCTCAAGAATATCCCAGGCTAGTTGCTGATTGTGCTTTGAAAGTTCAATTATATCCATTACAATCGATTTAGGGCTACGAAAATACAAAAACGAGCTTGATATATGGCTATAAATAGCTATTTAATACATCAGGAGACCAAAGTAACTTTGCCAACCTAACAACAAGTATAACATTATGATATTTAATCAAACAGAAAAACAAGAGAAAGAATATTTGCTACAAGTAATCGATATCCTAAAAGATTCGATAAATAATACGGATACATCAGTTAAAGAACATGTAGAAACATTACAAGAGTATAAGAGTTATATATGGTCAAATAAAGATATCGACCCTCACGAGATCCGCTCCATGCGTGAAAGCATTCTCAACCATTTTGCACTGGGAGAAAAAGTCATTGATAAACGCAAACGGCTGAGTAGAATACTGGATATCCCCTACTTCGGACGAATAGATTTTTCAGAGGTAAATAATCAAAAGAACACCCCTCTACCCATCTATATCGGTATACATACTTTCTATGACATCCATACCAAAATAAACCTGATCTATGATTGGAGAGCTCCCATTTCAGGTATGTTCTATGATCATGAGTTAGGAGAAGCTTCATATATGTCGCCGGCAGGTGAAATTAAAGGAGTCGTTTCTCTAAAACGACAATACCGCATCCGGAATGGAAAAATGGAATATATGATAGAAAGTTCCCAGACTGTTCACGATGACATTCTACAAAAGGAACTCAGTGCCACTACCAATGATAAAATGAAAAATATCGTCGCCACCATTCAATATGAACAGAACAAGATTATCCGTAATGAGGATGCACAGGCATTAATCATACAAGGAGTTGCCGGATCAGGTAAAACATCCATTGCCCTGCACCGCATCGCCTACCTGCTCTATGCTTTTAAAGGAAACATTTCTTCAAAAGAGATCCTGATCATATCTCCTAACAAAGTTTTTGCCGACTATATATCAAATGTACTTCCGGAGTTAGGTGAAGAAACTGTTCCTGAAACCAGCATGGAACAGATCCTTTCAAGAATACTGGATAACAAATACAACTATCAGAACTTTTTCGGACAAGTAACAGAATTATTGGAAGAGTCAACGCCAAGCTTTACTGAAAGAATACAATATAAATCTTCCATCGATTTTATTTCACTACTTGATAAATTCATATTATATATCGAGAATAACTATTTCAAAGCCTCAGATATTCAATTGAATAATCACATAATTATTCCCGCCGGATTTATTGATGAGCAATTCCGTCGATTCAATCGTTATCCCATGCGTCAACGTTTTGAAACTATGACCGATTACATTCTCGAAATAATGAAAGTCCAATATCGTTTCAATATAACCACAGCAGAGCGCAACAAGTTGAAAAAAGAAATAAAGAAGATGTTTGCCGGTAATAACGATTTGCAAGTTTACAAAGATTTTTTTAGCTGGATCGGAAAACCTGAATTATTCAAGTTACGTAAAAACCGCATGCTTGAATACACCGATTTGGCACCACTTGCATACTTACATATTGCATTGGAGGGATACAATAATCAGTCACATGTTAAACACCTTTTGATCGATGAAATGCAAGATTACTCTCCCATACAGTATAAAGTTATCCAAAAACTCTATACTTGTCGTAAAACTATACTGGGAGATGCAAACCAGTCAGTCAATCCTTATGGATCATCCACTGCAGAAATGATCAGAAAAACAGTTGTTACAGGAGAGGTGATGAAACTCTGCAAAAGTTATCGCTCTACTTACGAAATTACGGCATTTGCTCAAAGTATCCGGACTAACGAAGAACTAGAACCCATAGAACGACATGGTGAACAACCTGCCATACTAAAATTCACTAATCAGGAAACAGAGATTGAAGGTATTTTCAATCTAATCTCCACCTTTGAAAGATCGGGTTACAAATCAATGGGAATCATCTGTAAAACAGAACAGCAGGCAAAAGAAACAGACAAGCAACTGAAAATTTATACAGATAAAGTCTATTTCTTGTCAAATCAAAGCTCCGCTTTTGTAAAAGGTATTATCATAACATCTTCACATATGGCAAAAGGACTTGAATTTGATGAAGTAATCATACCCATGGTAAATAGCAAAAACTATCACTCGGAAATCGACAGGAGCATATTATATGTAGCAGTGACAAGAGCAATGCATAAGCTTACACTGACTTATTGTGGTAAAAAGAGTACATTTATCGATTATAACGCATAGTTATAATCGATAAATACGTTCCACAGAGAGCTTTCTATCCTAAGAACTTATTCCACATTAAAATCCTCCGACTTGAATCCACTGTAGTACCTTCCTGAAAAGGCTGTGAATTTTAACACACAATAATCCGGATCCGTAACACCTTCTTTATAATACATGGTATCACCCGGATGCCATATCATTTCTTTACTGGCCGGATCTGTCAGAACCTCGATTGTTCCTTTTAACATTACCCCTTTAAAAAACCGCCTGTCACAAAAATAAATACAGGAATGGTCATTTGCTTTAAACTGTGCAACCCGCATAGAAGACGTATTGGTTGAAAAATAAAAAATACGGATTCCAACCCTATTACGAGGTTGCAACATGGCTTTAATATTGGGGAATCCTTCCTGGTCAACTGAGCCGAGGAAAGCAATTGTTTGTTTGTCGACAATATTTCCTATTGTCTTTTCTGCATCTCTCATAATTAAATTGTTATTTATTTTACACCAACGAAGATAAGGGAAAGTTCATCCGGTAACAGATCAAAAAACAAGGAAGAAATGTCACTTTTTACGGTTTATGAGTTTCCCGGTATGCCAGAGGTGTTTGTCCGGTATATAACCGAAAGGAACGGACAAAATAAGAAACCGTTTCATAATTAAGTATTACAGCAATCTCAGACACAGGCAGATCTGTATAGGTGAGCATCCGTTTCGCCTCTCCCATCAGTTTATTACGAATATACTGTTTGGCATTTACCAGCATAGATGCCGTTACAATCTCATTCAGATAATTCGGGGTGATACATAACTTATCGGCATAGTATCCGACAGAATGATGATTTTTAAAAGATTTATCGACCCAATGAATAAAATTGTTGATATGAGAGCTACGCTTCTCCTTACTAAGAACCAGCATTTCTCCCCTTTCCTTGTATACTCTATCAAGTAGTACAAGTATTTCATACAGTTGGGCTCTCAATATATGATCTCCATGTCGACCGTACAAACCAATTTCTTCTTTAATATGGCTAATCTGCTGCAACAGCCGCGTGGAAAGAGATTCTACCGGATGTATCTTAGCAGCCGTGCTTCCAGGATCAAAGAAAGCAAGATGACGGACAAACTGGTCATCCTTAAAGAAAGCGGATAAAAACTCCTCCTCAAAAATAAGTGCATATCCATTCACAATACCATCTTTATCCCAATTACGTATTTCACCCGGTTTTGAAAAGATTACGTCACCGGGGCAGGCTTCATAAAACTGATTATCGATAGAAAAAGAGCCCCTACCTTCAGTTATAAAGGTAATATCATAGTAAGTCAACGTATGTACCGAACTCTTTTTCAAATACTTCTTGATACTTTTCAATTCGACAACATCGACCAACAACTCGTTTCCATATTTATTTTTATAGAAAGTATATCGAGATATTACACTTTTCATGCCGTAAAGATATCGAATTACTAAAATCCTCCCGCACATTTCCAAACAAATACCAACTTTTTCACGTTATAATAGTAAAAGATAGATGGATGATCATTAAAACTATATTAGATACAGACCTTTATAAGTTTACGACTTCGTATGCTTATATCAAACTATTCCCTTATGCAATGGGACGTTTCAGCTTTAACGACAGGGACAAAACAGAATACACCGAAGAGTTTCTGGTAAAACTCAAAATGGAAATAGCCCATTTAAGTCGCTTGAAACTTACAGATAACGAATTAGAATACATGACGCGACATTGTCGGTTCCTACCCCGTGTTTATTGGGAATGGCTCTCTTCTTTTCGGTTCGATCCGGAAAAAATAGAAGTCTATCTGGATGAAGCGAATCTATTGCATATAGAAGTAACCGACCTTCTATATAAAGTAACCCTCTATGAAGTACCTCTATTGGCAATCGTTTCAGAAATCAAAAATCGATCTTCTGGAAATATAGCCGATCCCGATCTGATAATATCCAAACTATCTGAAAAAGTCGTACTTTCCAACCTGCACAAACTTCCATTCTCCGAATTCGGAACACGAAGAAGATTTTCAGTAGATGTACAGAAGACTGTCATTAAATATTTAAGTGAAAAGGCTGAATATTGTACAGGAACTTCAAATTGTTATTTTGCCATGAAGTTCGGCTTGAAAATGATGGGAACACATCCGCATGAATGGTTTATGTTCCATGGAGCTCAATTCGGCTACAAACATGCCAATTATATGGCACTCGAAAACTGGGTGAATGTCTATGACGGAGATCTGGGTATTGCATTGTCTGATACTTATACCTCCGATATTTTTCTAAGCAATCTGAGCCGTAAACAAGCTAAGTTATTTGATGGGGTAAGATGTGATTCAGGTGATGAGTTTGAGTTTATCGATAAACTGACTACCCGTTACAAAGAGTTCGGTATAGATACCACCACCAAAACGATCGTCTTCAGTAATGCTCTGGATTTTAGTAAAGCCCTAGATATTATGGATTATTGCCGGGGAAAAATAAGATGTGCATTCGGTATCGGAACAAATCTCACCAACGATACAGGTTTCAAGCCTTCCAACATCGTTATGAAACTGTCGCAATGTAAAATGAATATCAATCAGGGATGGAAAGAATGTATTAAACTGTCGGATGATGCAGGCAAACATACAGGAAATCCCCATGAAGTACAGGCCTGTTTGTATGAATTGGGACTGGAATTGTCACCTATTCTATAAAAAAACAAAAACCTTTGATTATTGGTTGTTTTAGTTATTCTCAAACAGTTGGGATATCAAAAATAAGCATTTAATTTGTAACCACATTGAGGGTAAAAATTTTGCTTTATATTGATATGATTAAAAGCGACATAAAATGGGAGCATTCCCATATATGCAGACCAATTCTAATATCAGTTTATTTACTATTGGCTGCTTCCGTTCTTACAGTTAAGTGTACTCTGCATGCAGAAAACGCCACTGGCTGGAAAGATATTGATTTACTGGAAGATAGTCTATCCAAAGCACTAGACGCAATGCCCCGGGACTCTTTCTATCTATTTAAAATAACCGGACTCGAACTCCTTCTGTTTGATTCTCCACGATTCCTTTATTATGCAGAACTGAAAGAAAAAGAGGCCTGGCGGCAAAACCGTCTGGATTTCGTATGCGAGTCTTTAAGCGACAGGGCTCTTTATTACGTAAATAAAAATAATATTGACTCTTTCTACTACTGGAAAGATAAAATGGATCCGCTGGCACTGGAAAATAAAGAATACAACTATTATTTCTTTCTGGCAAACACAGAAATCAGGGTCTTACTTGACCAAAAAAAGATCCAGCAGGCTATCCAGACAGCCAAAAAAATGTATGACACAGCAAGAAAATACGATAGTTTGGAAGGCTTGGTTGCATCCAATATGGGGCTTGGAGAAGCAATGATAGGTGCCAAAAGGTACAAGGAAGCAATGGATTACTTCGAAACAGCTTGGTCATTGATCCCTCCGGAAGAAGTTAGATGGAAAGCGTGGCAATTAAATATCTGCCAGAACCTGATCACAATCTGTAGCATTACTAATGAATATTCAAATGGGTTGGAATTTATCAAGCGTAATGAAAATTTGATAGAACTTATCAGAAAACAAAAAGTAGATGACGGTGAGAAAAAGAGCTTTCTCATGAATGAATGGATAAATATACAGATATGGAAAGCTAAATTTTATACCAAGCTGGGAAAACCGGGCGAAGCATTAGCGATAATGAATGATATAAAAAAAAGTTATCCGGATATGGCAGACAGCAGGCTGAAAGCACATAGCCTAGCCATGGCCGATTATTATGAAGCAACCGGTAAATACAACCAAGCTTTGGCTATATTCCAAAAAGCTTATCAGCCCATGGAACAGGCAAATGCAGAACAAAGTATCGACATGATGGAACAAAAAGCCAGGCTACTGACTCTAGCCGGGTTTCATAAGGAAGCTGTTGAACAATTTCAAAAACTCAATATCCTGAAAGATTCTATCAACAGTGCATGGCTAGACTCACAATTAAACGAGTTCAGGACAATTTATGAGACAGATCACCTGAAACTGAAAAATAATGAACTCGAACTGAAATTCAAGCATAACCAATTGAAAACGAGTTACATCATACTTATTTTAGTATTCCTTACATTACTATACATATCCTTCCTTTACCTTCGTATTGCACGAACAAAAAAGAAACTCGAGAAATCAGAAGCCGAATTGAAACGGGAAAAAGAAGAACTGATAAAATCGGAAGAGAATCTACGGATTGCCAAAGAAAAAGCAGAAGAAGTAAGGGATATGGCTCTCAAAGTAGAACGCAAAGAATCGTTCTTTGCCAACATGAGTCATGAAATACGTACACCGCTAAATGCTATTGTAGGTTTTTCTAACCTACTGGCATCCGATGAGGATATCAGTCCGGAAGAACGTAGTTTATTTATCAAGACGATCAACCAAAATTGTGAATTACTGCTGAAGCTGATAAACGACATATTAGATCTGTCACGTATGGAATCCGGGAAAATGTCTTTTTCATTTGAAAATTACAACCTGTCGGAGTTGATTTCGGAAATATATAGAACGCATCAGGTATCCATTCCCCGACATCTGGAATTTATAAAATCAATTCCGGAAAAAGCATTGATTGCCCGTATAGATAAAACAAGACTCAAACAAGTCATATCCAACTTCATCAACAATGCGGTGAAATTTACACCGGAAGGGCATATCAGGATCGGTTATCAACCGGACGAAACGAATCATAAGATAATCCTGTTTGTAGAAGATACCGGACAAGGTATCCCGGAAGAACATCAGAAAAAAATATTCGAACGCTTTTACAAAATGAATGATGCAGATAAAGGTACCGGACTAGGTTTATCGATCAGTACGGTCATTGCCGAAAAACTCGGAGGTCATCTGGATCTTCATTCAAAAATTGGAAAAGGGAGTTGTTTTTCGATCATATTACCATACGATGAAGAATTAAATGCTTAATATCTGCCTGTAGGCAGCGTAAAAGTTTCCTTATCCGTCAAATAACCGTCTGAGGATTTCAGCCGGACAGAAATACTAATTTCTCCGGCTTTCAATTTCGGTGAAGCATGCAAAGTGATTGTGTAACTCATCCGTTTACCGGGTTGCAACTGACCGATCGTAACCGGATTGGACAGCTTCACATACTTACTTCCTTTCTCCACTTTGATAATAGGTTCAAGATTGTAAGCAATCTGTTGCCCCTCATTCGAAAGAATAAACGAAATACGGCAAGTTTCCCCAGCATCCACGATCTGGTTATTATTCCGGTCTTCCAGATAAATATCTTCTATAACTACGTATGGAAGTTGGTATACCCTGGCATTTGTTGCATTTCTATTGCGCTGATTCTGAGAAGAAGCTGCAGTTGCCCCCAAAACGGTTCCCCCGACCGAACCTACGAACGATCCGATCGCTTCACCACGATACCCACCGGCCGCATGCCCGATTAGTCCTCCGGCAACCGTTCCGGCCAGCATTCCAACCTGTGACCCAACGATCGTTCGCGATGTCGGATCCATCGTTGCACATCCGGTCGAAAGTACCGGAATCATCAAAAACAAAAGCCAATCCTTCATTCTCATATCAATAATCAATTTAGTTACCCGCTAAAATACAATTATTTAACAAATAACATCTGATCAAAAACGTTATAATATTCGTCTAAACAGAAAACACGACTTCTTTACCACCTGTTAAAATGAATATTTTCCGGTTTATACTTATCTTTCGGAGTATCCTTATGCAAAGGATAACCTACTGGAATAAAGTTTAATGGAATAATATGCCCCGGTAAAGCCAACCTCTTACGAACAATAGCTATCCGGTCTTCCTCCGGATAAACGGCAGTCCAAACTCCCCCCAATCCCATAGCCTCAGCAGCCAGAAGCAAGTTTTCTGTGGCTGCGGAACAGTCCTGAATCCAGTATTCATCATCCAGACCATGATAAGCTTTGCTTAAATCACCACATACAACTATAGCAGCAGAAGCTTTAGCCGCCATTTTTGCATAAGGTAACAGAGACGCAAGATTATCGAGTGTATCCCGATCGTCAATCACAACAAAAGCCCAAGGTTGTTTATTCACAGCCGACGGAGCAGTCATTGCCGCCTTTACCAATACTTCGAGTTGCTCTCGGCTAACCGACTGCTCTGTATATTGACGAACGCTTTTACGATTTAGGATCACACCGATCATACTTTCAAAATCCGATTTAATTGTATTCATATCTATTTTACCTTCTTATATATCTAAAACCTTGTAACCTTTCGTTTTGTTGCCATTCTTTTATCTAGTTTTAATAATAATTGGTAATATAAAAAATATACTATCTTTACGCACCAAATAGAAAAAGGAGATCTACACGAGATATAATAAATGAACGACGATATATTTATTCTGAATTTGATCCGACAAGGTGACGAACTCGCATTCAAAAGTCTGTTCGACAGATACTTTGTTCCTCTATGCCGCTTCATGAATATCTATTTACAAGATAAAAAAGAAGGGGAAGACCTGGCCCTGGACTTATTCACTTACCTTTGGGAAAATCGTGAGACAATACAGATACAAATATCTCTCAAAGCCTATCTTTTCCAATCTGCACGTAATCGTTGTTTCAACGCTTTGCGCGACAAAAAAACTTATACGTCTCTTGACGAGCTAGAGCTACATCCGGAAGACAGCCTCCAGTCGACTCTTGAACTGGAAGAACTGACAGAGTTGATAAATGAAGCGATCCTCAGCCTGCCCGACAAATGCCGTGACGTATTTATCAGGAGCCGCAAAGAAAACAAATCGAACAAAGAAATTGCTGAAGAAATGGGGGTTTCAATAAAAACAGTTGAAGGCCAGATAACCAAAGCCTTAAAGCGTATTAAATCTTATTTGGGAGACGGTTATTCTTATCTTTGGTAAAAAAAATCAAAGAAAGAATAAGGGTTGCCGTTATTTCATGTGTCATACTTACAAACACCTAAATGTTACAAGATATGAGGAAAGATATTCCCTGGAAATTGATCATCGGCAGACAAAAGCAGCTCCTTACTCCGGAAGAGGAACAGAAGCTTGGTGAATGGTTGTCGGACGAAAAACACCAGGTATTGTACAGCGACATTGAAACGATATGGAACAATATCCGGGAAACATCTGCCGATTATACGCCTGACACGGATTTCTACTGGAAAGAGTTATCCAGAAGAATGCAGAAAAGCAGAAGACAGGAACAGCCGGCCGTTATTCCTATCCGCCGTTTCAGACAATTCATCGCAGCAGCCTCAGTCCTGTTACTTATTGCTGTTTCCGGTACTTACTTTCTGCTAACCGGTAAGCAAGAAAGGCAAATTGCAGAAGTGCAACGATATTCCATCTATTCAGGTAAGTCTAAGGTGTTACTTCCTGATGGAACGGAAGTATGGTTGCATGGAAAAAGTACCCTGGCCTACACGACCGGATTCTGCAAAGAAAACCGGGAAGTCTCGGTTGACGGAGAAGCCTATTTTTCTGTTACTCACGATAAAGAAAGTCCCTTTATTGTGAAAACAGACGGTATGGATGTTATCGTACATGGTACGAAATTCAACGTCGAATCGCATTCGGGCAATCCCTGCATTCAGGTTAGCTTGGTTGAAGGTTCAGTTGCCCTCCGGACAGACTCTGATTACAAAATGTTGAAACCTGGTGAAGCCGGTATTTTCGACAAACAGAATAACTCGCTGAGTGTAGAAAAAGCAGACGTAGAGTATGCCAGTTTGTGGACAGCCGACCAAATACGGTTTGAACAGAAAAATCTGAAAGAGATATGTCGTTCTCTTTCCAAATGGTATAACATACAAATCGACTTGGATCCGACGATAGCCGAAAAGTATGCTTTTACATTTTCTTTGCGGGATGAACCGTTGGAGCAAATCCTCCGGATCATGTCACGGATCAACCCGATCACTTACGACTTTGATGAGAATAATAATTTGACAATAACAGCTGCTACTAAAATAAAAAAGTAAAGCCTATGAATTTATTGGTATAATTCACGGTCTGACAACTACTATCCGACCGTTTGTCGTTAACCTAAAAAATATTTAAAGAAATGAATTATAAGAAACATTTATTACTAATGTTAGGTTTTTTATTGTCTATATCGAACCTGACAGCTCAACAAATAACAAACTCTATTACAGTTACTTTCTCTGCCCAACCTCTATCTGAAGCAATTAAAAAGATAGAAGATATCTGCGAGTACAGGTTCTTCTATGATGCCGGAAAGATCGATATGAAGCAGAAAGTTAGTCTTAATGCACAGAATGAAAGTATAAATTCTGCCATATCAGCCATGTTGGAGCCGACAAACGTCTCTTTCCAGATTACCCAAAAACAAATTGCACTGTTTCCACGCGAAGCAAAAAACCAGAGTGAAAGAAAAACAAAAGTCATCAATGGTAAAATTGCAGACGAGCAAGGAGATCCGGTGATTGGAGCCAATGTTATGGAAAAAGGGACCACCAATGGCACAGTAACCGATATAGACGGTAAATTCAGCATTCTGGTTCCAACCGGAGCTTCACTGGTTATTTCCTACATTGGTTACTCCGAACAAACAATAAAAGTTAGTAACCAGACAGAAATATCGATAACACTGAAAGAAAATTCCGAAACACTGGATGAAGTCGTGGTTGTCGGTTATGGGACACAAAAGAAAGTGAATCTGACCGGCGCCGTAGGAACAACATCTGGAAAATCTTTGCAAAACCGTTCGGTATCCAATGTAGGACAAGCTTTACAGGGGGCAATCGGCAACCTGAATATTAGCAATTCAAGCGGACAAGCCAACAGTACCCCCTCCTTTAATATCCGTGGCGAAACTTCTATCACAGGAGGTGAACCTCTAATCCTGGTAGACAACGTACCTATGAGTGCCGATGAATTCTCTCGCATCAATGCACAAGACATCGATAATGTCTCCGTTCTAAAAGACGCATCCTCTGCAGCTATCTATGGTGCACGAGCCTCTTTTGGAGTAATACTTGTTACAACAAAAAAAGGGGAAGGTGAAAAAGTCCGAATAAACTATTCAGGTAGCGTTTCAATCAACAATATGTCTAACCTACCGGAACTGGTCACAGATCCTTATACTGTAGCCAACTGGAAAAACATTGCCGGAAAAGGCTGGTATACATTTTTCGATGACGAAACACTGGAATATGCACGCCGGCGTTCAGAAGATCCATCCTTGCCTGCTGCTTATCTGAGTGCTGCTCAACCGGAAACATGGCAATATTTAGGTTCAGTCGATTGGTTTGATGCAGCATTCAAAAAGAATAGTTTCCTTCATAATCACAATGTAAGTATTTCAGGTACAACCCAGAAAGTCAGTTACTATTTTTCAGGTGAATATTACAACAATAATGGTATACTACAAGTAGGAAGCGATCAATACAGCCGGTATAACCTTCGTAACAAATTGGAATATAAAGTAACGAGCTGGCTCGAATTAGGAACCAATCTGGCTTATACCTATTATTCAAACGACGAACCTTATAATCTGGATTACTTTTTCCACAATCTGAACCGGACTAATACACTTGATCTTATCCATAACCCTGATGGTTCGTGGACAGACAGCGGTGCAGGTATGATAGGACGTTTGGCCGAAGGAGGACGTTCTGTTTCCAAAAGCGGCAACTTCCAGGGAACATTCTCCGCCAGTCTTAATCTGATAAAGGATGTTTTGACAATCAAAGCCAATGCCACATACCGGAAGAAAAATCTCAAAAAGCACAATTGGGATATGCCGATTTGGCAAAAGAAAGGCCCCGACGCACCGGAAACAATGACTACATACGATCCGTTCACTGCCATACCATTCTCCGGAAAATACAGTACGACAGAAGAATATACAGTATACGATGTATTTACTAATTTCCAAAAAACATTTCTGAATAGTCATCAGATCTCGATAGTTGCAGGTTTCAACCAGGAAGAATATAAATATGATTATTTTGGAGGTTGGCGCGATAAGTTGATCAGTAATACACTTCCTTCCTTCCAACTGGCTACCGGTGAAAAATCGCTGGAAGAGAAGTTGGAAAGTTGGGCCTTACGCGGGGCATTTTACCGACTGAACTATACATTCAACAACAAATATATGGTGGAAACAAATGGTCGTTATGACGGTTCTTCCCGTTTCCCAAAGAATGACAGGTTTGGTTTCTTCCCTTCCGTTTCGGCAGGATGGGTGATATCAGAAGAAAGTTTTTTCGAACCTCTTCGAAAAATGGTAGATTTCATGAAAGTCAGAGGATCATACGGAGCTTTAGGTAATCAAAATGTCGGAGCATATGAATACATCGCCAACATGCCCGCTTCTCAGGAAAAGGTTTTGTTGGACGGAGAAATTCCGGTAGGTGTCGGCAGACCCGGATTAGTTGCCTCATCTCTAACATGGGAAAAAGTCAAAACAATTAACGGAGGGATCGATCTGACCCTGCTTTCGAACCGTTTATCTGCCAGCTTCGACGTGTACCGACGCGATACGGAAGGTATGTTAGCTAAAGGGGAAACACTTCCCAATGTTTTAGGTACCAAAGTTCCCAAGATCAATGCCGCTAATCTGCGTACGAATGGTTGGGAAATGAGTCTGGCTTGGCGCGATAATTTCACACTGGCTGAAAAACCTTTCAATTATAACATTAAATTCATCCTTGCAGACAATCATTCGGTTATCACCAAATATGCAAATCCAACTCGTTCACTAACAAATTATGATGCCTACGAACTTTCTTCCCGTGAATACTACGAAGGAGAAACCATTGGTGAAATCTGGGGATTAACCACACTTGGATTCTTTCAAAATCAGGAAGAAATAGACAACCATGCGGATCAAACAACAGTTATGTCATATCCAAATGATCGTGTAACAGAACCGGGAGATTTGAAATTTGCAGACCTCAACGGTGATGGTTTCGTCAATTCCGGCAAATGGACAGTAGACGATCCTGGCGATTATAAAGTTATTGGAAATACGACTCCACGATACAATTTCAGTTTTGATTTATCTGCAGACTGGAATAACTTCGATGTCCGCGCATTCTTCCAGGGTATTGGAAAACGCGATTGGTATCCGGAAGCCAACAACCATTATTTCTGGGGATTATATGCCATGCCATGGACAAATGTGTTCAAAGACCATATGGATCACTGGACGCCTGAAAATCGTAATGCCAAATTTCCCAGGCCAAAATCATATATAGCCTGGAACCAGAAAGAACTGGGTGCACCACAAACTAAATATTTGCAAAATGCAGCTTATTGCCGGTTGAAGAACCTGACGTTAGGTTATACAATACCGAAGCCTCTGTTGCAAAAAGCAAAGATCGATAACCTGCGTATCTATTTCAGCGGAGAAAACTTATTTACAATCAAACATCTCCCACGTCATATCGATCCGGAAGGATTAAGCGGCAGTGTATACCCATATCTCAGAACTTTCTCCTTTGGTATAAATCTTACTTTATAATTGATACATCATGAAAAAGAAAAATATATTCATATTGGCATGTGCCACCTTATTGCTCGGAAGTTGCAATGATAGTTTTATGGACCGATTTCCGGAAACAGACATATCAATCGAAACATTCTTTAAAAATGTCTCAGATCTGGAAAGCTATTCAAATACATTTTATGCAGATTTGGAAGTTCCCATCCACGATGCATTATCGGACAACATTTCAAACTATGGTTCCGACATTGAGTTGCAAACGTTGATGGTCGGTAATCTTTCAGCCGAAACTGTAAATGAATGGAACTGGGAGAGAATACGTAAATATAATATCCTACTTGAAAATGTACACCGTACAAGTGGAGAGCAAGAAAAAATCAATCACTATATAGGGATTACTCGTCTCTTCCGTGCAATTAATTATTATGATAAAGTAAAAAGATATAGTGACGTTCCATGGTATTCGAAATCATTGAATGTAGAAGACATCGACCTATTATACAAACCGCAGGATAGTCGCACATTAGTTGTAGACTCCATTATGAATGACCTGGCTTATGCCTGTGAATGGGTTCAGAAAGGAAGCAGCAAAACACGTATCACAAAAAAAGCTGCGCTTGGCATACAGGCACGCATTGCTCTGCATGAAGGAACTTTCCGGAAATATCATTCTGAATTAAATCTGACAGATGCTGACCGTTTTCTTCAAATCGCAGTAAAAGCTTGCGAACAAATCATGCAGTCAGAAGAATTATCATTAAGTCCGGAATACAAAAACCTGTTTAACTCCACAGACCTGAGTAATAACCCGGAAGTGCTGCTTTATATGGATTATGATGCAAATAAAAGTATTTTCAACAATACAAAAGATGTGTTCAACTACAACTATGGATTAAGCCAGGATTTGATGGATTCTTATCTCTATGTAGAAGATGGAAAAGCTGTTCCTTATACAAGTCTGCCTGGTTATGAAACAAAAACATATACAGAAACTTTTGTCAACCGTGATCCACGTATGACTGCAACAGTTTGTTATCCGGGACATATCAAAGCCGGAGAAAGCAAACCGTTTCTAACTACTCCCGACAGAGGAGGATATATTCAGATCAAATACGCTCCGACTTCTGTCGACCAATGGTCATACAATTCTTCATATATCGATATTCCATTAATAAGACTAGGAGAAATCTATCTGATCTATGCCGAAGCAAAAGCAGAACTGGGGACACTGACACAAAATGACCTGGATCAAAGTATCAACCGATTGCGCCGACGTGCCGGATTACCCGACATTGAAATGGCTGAAGCAAATGCTAAAACAGACCCTGTTTTAATAGATAAATATTCGAATATTAATAGCCCGCTTCGTGGAATATTATGTGAATTACGCCGTGAACGGCGCATTGAACTGGCTTGTGAAGGTTTCCGCTTCGATGATGTGAACCGTTGGAAAGCAGGAAAACTTTTCGCTAATCGGCAACAAGGATTTTATATACCGGAACTGGGACCAATAGACGTAACCGGCGATGGAATTCCCGATATTGCCATCTTTGCAAAACCGGAAGACAAACAATCGCTTCCCGAAGATTTACAAAATTCTCTTGCAATCTACTATTTGGAAAATGAAAGCGGAGCAAAAGCCTCTTACTATTTGTCGGAAGGGAATAAAGGACATATCATGTTCGAAACACAGCGATTACTCCCCCGCAAATTTATTGAGCCACAATATTATTATCGCCCAATCAGTTTGCAAGACAAAAAAATTAATCCCAATTTGAAAGAAACTATTTTCTGGGAATAAGTGAAATAGGAATCAAAACAGTTTCTGAACACCATTAAATATCTAAAAATGAAAAAAATCAATATTCTGTTATGCTCATTGCTATTGCTGGGACTGTCAGTTTCCTGCATAGGTAAGCAATCTGTCTCGCTGAAAGTTCTCCAATTAAACCTTTGGTATCAAGGTGGAATTGTACCTGATGGGGTCGGAGGTATTATTGATATCATAGACCAGACTAATCCGGACATTATTTTTCTTTGTGAAATAAGAAAAGAAAAAAATAATCCTTTCATTGAAGATTTGAAAGACGAACTCAAAAAAAGAGGAAAAGCATATGACGGGAAATATATAGACCAGACGATGGGTATTTTGTCTAAATACCGACTAACAAATGTAATATCTCCCTTTACGCTTGAAGACGACTCGCGTCCCGTTTGTAAAGCAACTCTTACGATCAACGGACAAAATCTGACTGTCTATTCAGTACACTGGGACTATACCCATTATGAATGCTATATGCCACGTGGATACAGTGGGACAACCTGGAAAAAGATAGATGCTCCGGCCGATAACACCGACTCTGTACTAACTGCCAACCGCTTATCATACCGGGAGGAAGGAGTAGCCGCCTTGTTGAAAGATGCACAACAGGAAATTAAACAAGGGAACATAGTTATCCTGGGAGGCGATTTCAACGAACCATCCCATCTGGATTGGCAGGCAGATACAAAAGACATGAGAAATCATAATGGACTGGTAATTAATTGGGATTGCTCCGCCATGCTACATAATGCCGGATATAAGGATGCTTACAGGGAATTATATCCCAATCCTGTCACACATCCCGGATTCAGCTGGCCTGCAGGAAACAAGGCTGCACCAATGGATAAGTTAATGTGGGTTGCGGATGCAGATGATCGTGACCGTATTGATTTTATATATTATTATCCGAATAAAGATTTAACATTGAAGGATGTCGCTATCGTGGGTCCCATAGAAGATCTTTGTATGGGGGAAATAAAAGATCATCAAACACAGGATCCTTTTATTATACCTAAAGGAGTTTGGCCATCAGACCATAAAGGGACACTAGCCACCTTCACCCTCTGCACTGAATGAAAAAACAAGCCTGACGCCGGATTAATCCAGCGTCAGGTTAAATTCATCTTTCAGTTTTCCCAGAACCGGATTGACACTCAACAGATGTTCAAACTTTTCCGAGGATGTGTAGGCCAGATGTTTCTCATTTGTTTCAATGATACGGATACGCATCTGGATTCGTGTATTTTTAAGTTGCACACGCAAGTAATTTAACAGATCGACACATCCGTTACTCAACTCATCCTGCTGTCCCGGATTATGCACCCCTACTTCAAAGAAGTAATTTTCTTGTAAAACAGGCTTACAGTTTATCATCGTATTCTTCAGATACACCTTCTTATCAATCACTCCGCTTGAGACATAAGCATCCCAACACCGGATCAGATCCTCTTCTGAGAAAGGGTTTACCATTTCCTGCACAGTCCGGGAATCCTGTTGCGTCATTGGATTCTTCGGTTTTTCCAACCCAATCTCTTTCAGGGAAGTACCCAGATGGGGGGGACGAAATGTTTTTTTAGGAGAGGAATCCGGAGGTCCTTGTGGAATATTTGTTGCTGATGAAGGCATATTAGTCGTTATCACCTGCCCGTTATTGCTGTTCATTCCAGCAGGTTTCTGGGGTATATGGCTACCAGCTTGTCCGGGTTGACCCGACTGACGGATAGGCTGCCCCTGCCCCACCGGTTGGGCGCCTTGAGAAACAGGCTGTCCGGGAGCCCCAGAAACGAGAGGTTCAATTACTCCTTTTTTTTTATCTTCAACAGCTTGCCCGGCATTACTAAGCTGGCATAGTTGGATAAGCGTCAGTTCAAGCAACAAACGTTTATTCCGACTGGCACGATAGTTCAAATCACAGGTATTAGCCAGTTCGATTGCCTTAAACAACAACTGATCCGGGCAGCGTTTTGCCATCTCCTTATAACGCTCACGAATAGAAGCTCCCACCTCAAATAAGATCAGCGTAACCTCATCTTTGCACACTAACAGGTCACGGAAATGAGCTGCCAGACCGGTAATTATATTTTGCCCGTCGAACCCTTTACTTAATATTTCATTCAGTATCAGTATAGACGAGCGCACATTTCCGGACAAGATCGCATCCGTCAAACGGAAATAATACTCATAATCAAGTACATTCAGATTATCGATAACAGCCTGGTAGGTGATATTACCGTTAGTAAAGCTGACTACCTGGTCGAAAATAGATAAAGCATCACGCATTCCTCCATCAGCTTTTTGAGCGATTACGTTCAGCGCTTCCGGCTCAGCAGTCACATTCTCACGGGAGGCGACATATTCCAGATGTTCCACCATATCGGCTATCGAGATACGGGAGAAATCATATATCTGGCAACGCGACAAGATAGTCGGCAGCACTTTATGTTTCTCGGTAGTAGCCAGGATAAACAGGGCATGATGAGGTGGTTCTTCCAATGTTTTCAGAAACGCGTTGAAAGCGGCCGAACTCAACATGTGCACCTCATCGATGATGAATACCTTATATTTACCGATAGCAGGCGGAATACGCACCTGGTCGATCAGTGAACGAATATCATCCACCGAGTTGTTCGATGCAGCATCCAGTTCGTGTATATTATAGGAACGTTGTTCATTGAAAGCCTGGCACGATTCACATTCGTTACATGCCTCACCATCGGCTGTCGGAGTCAGACAGTTGATCGTCTTTGCAAAGATTCGTGCACACGAAGTTTTCCCGACACCACGCGGTCCGCAAAACAGATAGGCATGAGCGAGCTTGTTACTTTGTATTGCATTTTTCAGTGTAGTGGTAAGAGACTTCTGCCCTACGACACTACGGAAAGTAGAGGGGCGGTATTTTCTTGCCGATACAATATAATTGTCCATTCTTTGCTTTTTTTTTGACAACACAAAGATATACAAAATAATTCATTTATCTTTGCGAAAACGAAGTTCCATGTCACGCATAAAAGACTTTTATAATAAGTATCTTTCCCGGATAAACGCCTACTGGCTGGTTGTCATCGGATTCCTGATCCTTACTTTCACAGTGGGCGACAGCAACTTGTACAAACGTTATACGTACGACGAAAAGATCCGTAGCCTGGAAAGAGAAATCAAACATTACCAGAAAGAGATCGAGATAAACAGTAAGAAACTGAATGACCTTCATACCGACAAAGAAGGTCTGGAACGCTTCGCCCGTGAAGAGTATTTCATGAAGAAGCCGAACGAAGATGTCTATATCATCAAGAAGAAATAATGAATCAAAAAGCAAGAACAATCATTTTTATTATTGCCGGTCTATTGATACTGGCAGGTGCAATCTTATTCCTGTCCAAGTGGTTTCTGGCTCCCTATATGTTTGCAGTGGGAGCAGCGGGCATGGCGGTCTGTTTCCTGACTCTCCCGACAAAAGATATGGCATTTCGCGAACGCAGGCTACATCGTTTCAACATAATCGCATCTGTCCTGATGATCTGTGCCTCCGGTTTGATGTTCAAAGATATGAAAGAATGGGTGATCTGCCTGACAATTGCCGCCGTCCTGTTACTTTACTCATCATTCATATCCGGAAAAAAGAAATAAATCCCCTACATTTTTTCCCCGCATTTTTTTCTTGTGGGGAATTTTACCCATTATGGTAGGGATAAAGTCCCATACATATGGGGATTTTCCCCCACTATAGTGGACTGTTTTCTTTACTGTAGTATAAATAATACATATGACTAGTCCTAAATAACCGTTACAGTTATTGGACAAAAATAAAACATTCAGAAC
>OGPA01000928.1_pt1 | contig 26674 bp, 20 predicted proteins | sample 1552841 | NCBI WGS metagenome assembly OGPA01 (sample SAMEA2579916, study PRJEB22360) | human gut metagenome | reverse complement strand
TGAAATTAAATCACAATATACATTGGAAGAGTGTGGTATTTTAAGACTGTGTGGCTGTTATGTCAACGGTGACAAGGAAAAAGTGGCACGGTTTAACCAGACGTTTTTAAATCTGCCGGAGGAAGAAAAACATAAATACTTCGATATTTTTAGAAAGACATTGTCGGGAACACCGGGCAAGAATCTTTTGGATATGCGTTTTACCATGGATTCCTATGCAGACGGCGGCGCGAGAACCTTTTTATATCAGCTGCGCGACAGCGAATTAAAAGATGATGCCCTGCTTGAAAAATTTTATGATAAAGTCATTGAATCATACAGTCATCCGGGGAATTATCTGATTCTGCTGATTAATCAGGTGTATGACGTGCCGGGACGGACCAGTGACGGCATTGACATGGAAGATGCATCAGATGAGGTGTACAGTTATCTGCTGTGCAGTATCTGTCATGTATCGCTTTCAAAACCGGGACTGGGATATTTTGAAGAAGACCATGCCTTTCATGACCAGCAGCAAAATCACATGGTGGATTTGCCGGATATCGGATTTTTATTTCCGGCATTTAATAACAGGAGTGAAGACGGGGAAGGCGTGTTATATTATTCAAAGGATGCCAATGCGTTTGAACAGCTGTTTCTGGCACAGGTTTTAAACTGTGAAGTGCCGCTTTCTGCAGGCAGCCAGAAGGAGAATTTTCAGGTGCTGGTAGAAGAAACACTGGGCGAAGAATGTAATTATGAAACAATTAAAAATATTCATGAGAATCTTAATGAGATGATTCAGGAACAGAAAGGAAATCCTGAACCGGTGACAATTGATAAGACCGAGATGCGGGATTTGCTGGAAAAAAGCGGTGTAAAAGAAGAACGTTTACAGGATTTTGAGGAACATTTTGAGCAGGCGATAGGAGAAAATACACGGCTGATGGCAGCAAACATTGCGGAAACGCGCAAGTTTGAGGTAAAGACACCCGATGTTGTGGTAAAGGTCAATCCTGAAAGAACCGACCTGGTTGAAACCATGGAAATCGAAGGAAAGCAGTACCTGGTCATTCAGATTGACGAGCATCTGGAAGTCAATGGGATTTCAGTCAATCCCGAAACAGGAGAGGTGCAGTATAACGAATAATATAAAAGACAGAAAGGGGCAGATACAGCAATGAAAGAGCGGGTTACGCAGCGTTTTTTAAAATATGTGGCCGTAGATACGCAGTCCGATGAGGCTTCAGACACGTTTCCGAGTACAGAAAAGCAGAAGGTACTTGCAAAAATGCTAGTGGAGGAATTACGCCGGATGGGCGTGCCGCAGGTAGAAATTGACGAACAGTACGGTTATGTCTATGCAAAGATTTTATCCAACAGGCCAGATGGAGAAAAAGTGCCGGTGCTTGGATTTATTGCACATATGGATACTTCTCCCGAAGTATCGGGAGCGGATGTAAAACCGCAGATTATCCGTCAGTATGACGGCAAAGACATCGTGTTAAATAAAGACAAAAATATTGTCTTATCGGTGGAAGAATTTCCGGAGCTTGTGCAGTATACCGGACAAACGCTGATTACGACAGACGGTACAACACTGCTTGGCGCAGACGATAAAGCCGGTGTGGCAGAGATTATGACGATGGCAGAACAGCTGTGCAGCCATCCGGAGATCGTACACGGGGATATTGCCATTGCATTTACCCCCGATGAAGAAGTGGGCGGCGGCATGGACCATTTTGATGTGGGACGGTTCGGTGCAGACTATGCCTATACTGTTGACGGCGGGGCGCTCGGAGAGCTGGAATATGAGAACTTCAATGCGGCGAAGGCAGTGATTCATGTAACCGGAAGAAGCGTTCATCCGGGAGATGCCAAGGATAAGATGAAAAATGCCGCAGTTATGGCAATGGAATTTCACAGTGAACTGCCGAAGCAGGCATGTCCTGAACGTACAAGCGGCTATGAGGGCTTTTTCCATCTGACCGACATGCACGGCAGTGTGGAAGCGGCACAGTTATCGTATATTATCCGTGACCATGACCGTGAAAAGTTTGAAAAGAAAAAGCAGCTGGTGGAAAGCATTTGCAGTAAACTGAATGAAAGACATGGTGGAGCGTTTTTTGCGGCAGAAATCACGGACCAGTATTACAATATGAAAGAAAAAATTGAGCCATATCTGTTTTTAATAGAAAATGTAAAGACATGTATGAAAAAGCTGGACATTGAACCGCATATCCAGCCGATACGGGGCGGAACAGACGGCGCAAGACTTTCCTTTATGGGCATTCCGTGTCCGAATCTGTGCGCAGGCGGTCACAATTTTCACGGACGGTATGAATACTGTTGTGTAGAATCTATGGAAAAAATCACGCAGCTTCTTATATTGCTGGCACAAAAATAGGAATTTAGAACCAAAAGTCCGCAGGCAGATTTGAAAAGAATCTGTCTGCTTTTTTTATTTGTCGGGTTTTGGCATACGAAATGCACAAAAAAATGTCGAAAACTTAACAAAATGAACATAAACTTATCAAAAATACACAAAAATAAAAGACAATACCAAAGTATCATTGACTAAATGCCTGTAAAATGTTACTTTAATAAAGAACTTAGATAAAATGTTTATGCAAAAGTATTTCAAAAAACTCCTGTAAATATTGTAATGTAGGTTTTGCATAAGCATTTTTTTAAGTGGAATATAGAATGTATTGGGATTATCTGTGGCTGGGCGCAGATAAGAAAGGAGTGCTATGAGAAGAAGCTTGAAGAAAATGATGGCTGTCGGACTTACGGCTGCGATGACAGTCGGTTCCATCAGTTTTCAGGGGCTGTCAGCAAATGCAGCGGGACTGCCGACAACCGACGGACATAACAAATATGTCAACAGTGGAGTCTTTAATGTGATTTCTGATGATAGTTTTGGTACAAAGGAATTGGAGAACCCTTTATTTGACAAGACAACGGGAAGCAGTGACATCAGTAATTTACAGGTTCCAACACTGGCATATGACGATACAAGCATCGCACTTGTATGGGATAAGCCGGAAAAATATGATAATGTAGCAGATTATAACGTTTACGTCAACGGCACACTTGATGGAACAGCAAGAAAGAATTATGAAGAAAATGCCAAATGGGCAGATACATATATGAAATCCTTCTATGAATATTATGAAACCAATAGTGACGTAGATATGGTAAATGTGGATATTCATTCTTATCGTGCAACAGGTCTTACACCTGACACAGAGTATACCTTTAAGGTTGTTGCAGTTGATAAGGACGGAAAAGAACTCGGAACGGCAAAGGAAATCAGTCAGAAAACGACAGTTAAGCCGGAGGAGTTTAACATTTTAGATTATGGTGCAGTGGCAACAGAAGGTTACACTTCTTATAATGATGAAGTCAATGCACTCGTAGAAAAGAATACAAAAGCAATCCAGGCAGCAATTGATGCCTGTACACCGGGCGGAAAGGTTGTGATTCCGCAGGCTGAGGACGGAAAGGTCTTTGTATCCGGTGCACTTTGGTTAAAGAGTGACATTACAGTAGAATTAGACGGTACACTCTGGGCATCACCAAACAGTGACCATTTTGAAATCGGTTTCTTAATGTATCCGTTCTACACCGATACAAGAGGCTGGGGCTTACTGAATGCCACAAGTGCCGATGGAAATGCTCCGCTTGAGAATATCCGTATTACCGGTAACGGTACACTTTACGGCAACGGCTGGAAGTATGGTGCAGGCGATAAAATGTATGAAGACGGTTACACCTCCAATACCGGTGTAAATACGCAGGCAGGTGATCCGTCAGATACAGAAAACTATGGTCTGCCAAGATACATGGGCGGCAGTAATACAAAGGTCTATTACTATGGTATCCAGGCTGCCGATTCTGCAAAGAAATATCTTGCCAACCTCACAAACGAAGACGGTTCAAGAAAGTATTCCGATGAACTGATTAATTCGCTGTCAGGCTATATTGAAAAAGATCTGGCAGATAACGGTAAGGTTGATAAAAACGGAAAGGATAAATTTATCGACGTAGAAACGGGAAATAATGCAGGTATTGAAAAGGCAGATATTACCAATGCTTATGCGACACGTTCCAGCCTGTTAATTATGAGAAATGTCAGCAACGTTTATGTAGGTGACATTACCGTTGAAAATCCGGCAAACCACTCTGTTAATATTCTGGATTCCAGAAATATTTCAACAGAAAATGTCAAGGTATTCTCTTATGACGGCAACAACGGTGACGGACTTGGATTTGGCTGTTCACAGAATGTAATCTGCTGGAACAACTTCACAGATACAGGTGATGATAACTTAGGTTTCGGTGCATCTGTTGGTGAAGGCGCAAGAGACAGCGATATTCAGACCAATTCAGAAATCTGGATGTTTAATAACTTCCTTCGTGAAGGTCACGGCGGTCTGGCAGCAGGTTCACACACAGGAAACGGTATTCAGGACGTATTATTTGAAGATACCGTCATGAACCACATTGATATGGCATTCCGTTTCAAATCTGCACCGACGAACGGTGGTTTTATTGCCAACATTACAATGCGTGACTGCGCAGTTGCAGATACAAATCAGGCATGGGTACTCACAACAAGCTACAGTGACCCGAACAGTGCATCTACAACAGAATTTGCAGAAATCGGAAAATTCTACAACTTTGCATCGTACAATGTGTCCGTATACGGCGTACAGTATAATACCGTACAGGTACTTGCAGATGTTGATCCGGTCAGCAATCCACAGAAACCATGGCATACACACAGCCACTTATACTTCCAGGATATTACCTTTGGTAATGTCGGAACAAATGGCGGCTTTAAGAATAAGAACGGCTGGGAATCATTAATCGGCTGTGAAAATTCAGTATTCTATAACTTTAAGACCGTATCTTATGCAAAGAAGGCAGTAGATAAAAAGACGGATAAGACATGGAATAATATGCAGTATTGCAAAGACATTGTATTCCAGGGTACAACATGGGATTCAGTCAACAACTGTACCGATAAGATGCAGAACATGATGTCAGGTATTACTGTAAAGGATTCAACCGTAAAGGCAGAAGTTGTTCCGGCTGTTACAGAACCGGATTCAGGTTCTACAGGTGAAGAAACAACGGTAAAGGCAGAATGGGATGCAGCGGCAATTGCAGCAGCTACAACAACTGCCAACGGACTGACAGCACATGCAGATGCCAATGATGCAAACGGCGGCTGGAAGACTGCAACAGTAGCAGAAGCCGATACAACAGGTGAAGGTGCTGTATGGCAGGTCGGAACAGAATATGTCGTAGCCGGTAAGGCTAAGGCAATGGATTCAGACGGTAAAACACAGTCTAAGGGAACAATTCCGGTATCAGGATGCTTCCTTACATATGAAGCTGCAGAGGACGGCGTATTAAGCATTGACCAGAAGACGCTTGCAACCAAGAGATTTTATGTAGTGGATTCAGATGGTAAAGTTGTTGTAGACTATCAGAATACCAATGAAAAGGATACGGCAGCAAAATATGAAACATTAACTGCACAGGTACAGGCTGGAAAGACCTATTACATTTATGCAAACGGCGCAACAGCAAATATTTTAAAGATTACATTTGCTACAAAGACAGCCGGTACAGCAGCGCAGACAGCAGTACAGGCACAGACCGCCAAGGCTTCTGACGGACGTCAGGTAAAGCTTTCATGGAATGCGGTTGAGAATGGAGCAGAAGAAGTATTCTACGGTGTAGATACTTATGTAAATGGTGAAAAGGTTGATATTACAGATGGTATTACAGGAACAGAAACCATTATGGACAGATTATCATCCGGTGTAACTTATACATTTAAAGTATATGTAAGTGAAAAAGGTGACAATGCAAACAGCATGAGTGTTACAGGACAGAATAAAACATTACTCGGCGAAGTAACTGTTACTGTAGACGGTGAAAAAGATACAGCAGATATTGAAGCACCGGAAAATGTGACATCAGAACTTGCAAGTGCAGTTTATACACATGCACAGGGAACATGGACAGCAATCAGTTCAAGTGATGCAAGAATCAGAGGTTATAAGATTTACGCAAACGGAAAGCTTGTCAATACAGTTTATAACTATCAGATTCCGAAATTTGCAACGGCAGAAACCGTATCAAAGCAGATTGGCAGACTGACACCGGGTACAGAAAATACCGTTGAAATCGTTGCATTTACAGATGCAGGGGTTGAATACAAGTACCCACAGGCACAGATTACAACACTTGGCAGCTATGATTACAAAGCGCCGGTATTCGCAGAAAATGCAAAAGTAACGGCAGAAGTAAAGGATAACGATGTTGTTCTTACATGGACAGCAGCAACAGATGACACCGCAGTCGGCGGATACCGTGTATATGTTGACGGAACACCGGTTGTACCGGAAGGTAAGGACTTCAATCCGGTAAACGGCGATTATACAACGGCTGAAACAACTTATACAGTAACAGGTCTTGATTTAACAAAAGACCATACATTTACAATTCAGGCAGGCGATACATGGTGGAAAGCCGCACAGACTATGGGAACATATGATAAGATGGCAGGCTTTAACTGGACCGTAGAGGGCATCAGCACAACACTGAGTGCCAGATATGAGTCGGATTCTGCTGTAACAGATGCTTCCGGTGCAAATATAGCGGTTGCAGTAAAGGCAGATGCAGGTGTAATTCCATCAGGAAGCCAGCTGAAAGTAACAGCATTGGGAGAAGGAAATGCATATGATGCAGTAAAGAAATCTTTTGACAATAAGAAGTTCTCACTGCTGGATATCAGACTGCTGGATACAGAAGGAAATGTCATTCAGCCGGATGGAACAGTTACAGTTACGATTTCAGTTCCAAATGGTTATGACTCTGCAAAAACAAAAGTATTCTATGTTGCAGAGGATGGAAGCATGGAAGATGTAAATGCAGTTTATGCAGATGGTAAAATGACATTTACAGTGGCTCATTTTAGCAATTATGTAATTGTGGATGAAACAGTAGTCAAGGATAATGACAATTCAAACACTGGTGATGACAACCAGAATAATGGTGGACAGAATAACGGAAACCAGAACGGTGGCAATCAGAACAACGGTGGACAGAATAACGGAAACCAGAATGGTGGCAATCAGAACAACGGTGGACAGAATAACGGAAACCAGAGCGGTGATAACCAGAATAATGGTGGACAGAATAACGCAGACCAGAACAGCAATAATCAGAATAACAGCCAGAATGGCGGAGCAGTATCAGATCATACAGATACAGGCGTAAAGACAGGAGATTCTTTTGCAATGTGGTTCTATGTAATTCTGATGGCAGCTGCAGCAGGTTTTGCAGGATGCCTTGTTATGAAGAAAAAGAAACTTGAAAAATAAAGAGCAGAAAATTGTATAATTAAAAGGCAGGGACACCGCATAGCTTGTGTTCCTGCCTTTTGCTGTATGATGTTAAAACTTATAGCTGTGGGCTTTGCCCCGACAGCATTATAAAGCGGTTGTATAAATAGCAACCATGTCTTCAACAGACAGGTGTTTTACTTTTCCGGCATTGTGGTGGGTGGAAATGTCACATTTTTCAGCCATAGTGCGAATCTGCTCCGGTGTCGGGGTAACGCCGAGTTCGGATAATGAAACCGGCATGTCAATGGAATGATAAAAGTCTTCCATGGCTTTTATGCCTTTTAAAGCGGTTTCCGTATCATCTGCACCGGCGGTTACGCCTAAGACATGTGTGGCAAACTGCGCAAAGCGGGCAGGACGGGCATCCAGTACAAATCTTGCCCAGCTGCCCCACAAAGCGGCGAGTCCGGCACCGTGTGCTACGTCAAACAGACCGCCGACTTCATGCTCCATTTTATGGGTTGCCCAGTCACCGCCGTCCGTGCCGCAGCCGGTCAGTCCGTTGTGGGAAAGACTGCCGGCCCACATGACTTCTGCACGCGCATCATAATTATCAGGTTCGTCTTTTAAAATCTTTGCATTTTTCATAACGGTGCGCATTAAAGATTCACTGATACCGTCTGTCAGTTCCATATTGTCACACTGGTTAAAATAGCGTTCCATGGTGTGCATTAAAATGTCAACACAGCCACTTGCCGTCTGATATGGCGGGAGTGTCATGGTCAGCTCCGGATTCATAACGGCAAAGCGGGCACGGCTGAAATTACTGCTGTAGCCGCGTTTAATCTGACCGTCTTCTTTGGTGATAACAGAAGAACCGCTCATTTCACTTCCGGCAGCAGCAATGGTAAGCACTGCGCCGATTGGAAGACAGCCTTCTGCCTGACGTTTAAAATCATAAAAATCCCAGACATCGCCGCCGTTGTAGACACCGTAACCGATGGCTTTCGCAGAGTCAATGACACTGCCGCCGCCGACAGCAAGAATAAAATCTACATTTTCTTTTTTACAGAGTTCAATACCTTCATAAACAAGGGAAAGGCGCGGATTTGGAACAACGCCGCCCAGTTCTACGTAAGAAACCGCTGCTTCGTCAAGGGATGTCTTAATGCGGTCGAGCAGACCGGAGCGGACAACACTGCCGCTTCCGTAGTGAATTAAAACCTTTTTGCAGTGCTGTTCTTTAACCAGCGCACCGGTCTGATTTTCAGTGCCTTTGCCGAAAACAACCTTTGTCGGTGTATAATAAGTAAAATTTTCCATAGATAACTGCCTCCAAATATTTTAAAATAAGTATGTATTTATAAAAAATACATGACAGATGAGAATGATTTCAGTATTATTATAGAGAAAGATTTTTTAAATTTCAAGAATGGAGCAATGTGAAGCACCCTTAAATTTAAGGCGCTTTACATGGCATTTTGTGCTGCGGGCATCACAAAATGCTTTTATCGCAGAACTGAATGAATTCAGATGAGAAATCGCCCGTGCGAATTGCTCATCGCTGGATTGCGATAAAAGGGCGCAAGAAAAGGAGAAGAATATGACAACAATTCAGACGATTGCTGCAACGACGGAATGTAATGATGTAATTCCTGAGCAGATGAATACAGAACTGACAATTTTAAGCGGCAAGTTTGCCGGTACGTGCTATGCAAAGGAAGGGTACCAGACGATTCGTACCCAGCCGGTGGAACGTGCGGTAAAGAGAGCAGAAGGCACGGCGGAACGCGGACATCATTCGGTATTCCAGCACTGCATGGTGACAATGGAAATCCAATGTCCGAAAATCATTGCCATGTTGTTGAATTCTATCGGTGTATCCAATACATCAGAAAAAAGCGCAAGATACACCAAAATGCAGCCGCAGACCGAAAAAGAACGGGAGTTCTATGAAAAGTGGCATACACTGGTATTAGAACGGATTTGTGAGGTGTATCCGGGAAAATTTGATGAAAAGGAAGTGGACAAGCTTGCCTATGAAAATGCAAGATATATGATTTCTGTTTTTTGTCCAACTGCAATGGTCTATTCCCTGCCGTTCCGTAACATTTTCTATGTGCTGGACTGGACAGAGCAGATGAAGAAAAATCTGGAGAAATTATCCGGCGGCTTTAATAAAAGACTGCATGACGAACTGGAATCCTTAGAGGAGCAGTTACTTTTAGTTGTCGGCGGAAAACAGAATTTTCATGACAATAAAAATGAAGCCTTCCGCTTTATGCCGGTACAGGCATACGGGGAGGACGATAACGACAACCGTGAATATTTTGGTGATGTCTATACGGCAAAATTCCTTGCTTCCTTTGCACAGGTAGCACAGGAACAGCGCCACAGAACCCTGCGCGTAAAAATTCATTTCAGCGGGGACGATGCAGAAGAATATGGTTTTTACGTACCGGAAATTCTTCGGGGAACACCGTTAGAGGAACAGTGGCTTTCGGATATGCGAAGCATTAAGGAAATATATCCGCAGGGAACACTTGTATCCGTTACGGAACAGGGCTTGTTTGAAGATTTTGTATTAAAAAGCAAAGAGAGAATGTGCGGCAGGGCGCAGCTTGAAATTATGCGCATTACAGAACAGCTCACACAGAAATTTGGTAAGAATGCAGATAATCTGTCCACTGCCAATAAGAAACGTTTAAAAGACATCACAGAAAGCGGGAAACCATGCGCCCGCTGTGGATTTGCGGACTTTACCTGTACGGAAGGCTGCAAATGGGGCAAAAACGGCGCTTTAACACGCACAATTTAGGAATACAAAAATATAGAATAGAAAGCTGTCAGATACAGAAATGTATATTATCTGCTTTTTGCATAAAATAAGCCGAAGTCAAGTGACAACGGTGAGACGTTTTTATGCAAAAAGCAGATGTGTAAAACATTTTCTCTGACAGCTTTTTTGTATATTTTTTTAAGAATCCGCCATACTGAAATTGTGATGTTAAAATGGAGGAGCTTTATGAAAAGAAAATTTGGTATGGCGGATAAGCTTGGGTATATGTTTGGCGATTTTGGCAATGACTTTGCATTTATATTATCGTCTATGTTTTTGTTAAAATTTTATACGGATGTGATGGGCGTATCGGCGGCAGTCGTTGGTACGATGATGATGGCAGCGCGGCTGCTTGATGCGTTCACGGATGTGACGATGGGGCAGATTGCGGATAGAAGCCGCGGAAATAAAAAAGGCAAATTTGCACCGTGGCTATTAAGAATGTGCGGACCGGTGGCAGTATCTTCATTTTTAATGTATGCTTCGTGGTTTGCAGAAATGCCGATGACATTTAAGATTATCTGGATGTTTTTTACGTATCTGCTCTGGGGCAGTGTGTTTTATACGGCAATTAATATTCCATATGGTTCGATGGCATCGGCAATTTCGGCAGAGCCAAAAGACAGAACGGCGCTATCGAACTGGAGGACAATCGGCGCTACGCTTGCGGCAACGGTTATTGGTGTTGTACTGCCGTTAGTGGTTTATTACACCGATGAAAACGGGAATGCCGTGCTTTCCGGTACGCGTATGAGCATTGCAGCATTCTGGTGTTCTGTAGGTTCAGTTATCTGTTATCTGTTGTGTTATTTTATGGTAACGGAGCGCGTAAAAGCAGAAACAACAAAACAGAAATTCTCATTTATGGGACTGATTGGCAGTCTGATTCAGAATCGTGCGCTCATCGGAATTGTGGTAAGTGCATTGCTGTTACTGCTTTCCCAGTTGTCGTTATCCAATATGGGTGCATACATTTATCCGAATTATTTCGGTGATGTCAAAGGACTTTCGCTGGCTTCACTGATCGGAACGGCGGTCACGCTGGTGCTGTCTGCCTTTACGGTGCGGCTGGCTGAGCGGGTCGGGAAAAGGGAAATGTCGGCGGCCGGATCGCTTATCGGTGCGGCGGCATTGATAGCGGTATATTTTGTGCATACAAAAAATGTGTATGTGTGGCTTATTTTTTACGGCATTTCCTATATCGGACTGGCAATGTTTAATCTGGTGTGCTGGGCGATGATTACAGATGTCATTGACGATACACAGGTGCGTACCGGACAGCGCCCGGACGGAACAATTTATGCGGTGTACTCCTTTGCAAGAAAGTTGGGACAGGCGGCATCATCAGGGCTTGTCGGTGTTTTGCTGTCAGTGATTGGCTATAATACGGCAACGGCATATGACGAAAAGGTTGTAAACGGCATTTATACGATTACGTGTATTGTACCGGCAGCAGGATTTGTTTTACTTGCACTGTCCTTATGGTTTTTATATCCGCTTGGAAAGACTAAGGTGGAAGAGAATGCACGAATTTTAAAAGAACGAAGGGACAGAAGCGGAATGTAAGGGACTGGCAGTCCGTTGTTTTGGTATAAAAACAGGAACAATTGCTGATATTATTTACTTTTACACGGTAATGTGGCATAATCAGAATTACTTAAATAGTGTGACCGGATTAAAATTAAAAATTGAAAATTAAAATACGAAAGGTAGGAGAAGGTTATGGAAAGAGTACACAAGGCGAATCTGCTGGTGATTCTGGCATGTGTTTTAGCATTGTCAGTAACAACGATTATGTCTTATGGAATGTCGGCAAAGTCTATTAAGGGCTGTGGTGTGTTGGTAGCAACGCTGGTCATTGTAGCTGTTGCGAATTTTTTGAAAATCAGCGATTTTGCCAAAGCATTGGTCATTGTTTTATGCCCGTCTTATGCAGTATTAATTTATTCAGGCTTGGTGAATGGTAATAGAATTGCATTTCTGGCAAATTTTATCACATTAAGTATGGCAGCGCGGTATTTTGATAAGAAAATTATCAAGTATTATGCGATTTCGTTTACGGCGACAAGTGTTGCCTGTCTGTTTATTAATGTTAAGATTATTGATGAGGCATTTGTTGGTGCAATTTCAAAAATTTGTTTATTTGCAGCAAGTGCAGTGCTTTTATATCTTGGGACAAAATTTGGGGAGAAAAAGACAAGGCAGGCAGAAGCGGCACTCTGCCAGGTGCAGGAAAATACAGCAGTTGCCAACCGGATTGCTTTTAATCTGAACAGGGAAATTGTTGAATGTGGCACACAGGTAGAAGAAGTGACTTCCCATGCACAGTCTGTTAAGACATCCGCAGAACAGATGGAGCAGGTTGTGGATGAATCCAGCCGTGCGATTCAGACAGTTAGTGAGAAACTCAATACAGCCAAAGAACAGATTGATAAAAATTATGACTATGCACAGCAGCTGGAGCAGAGCTTTGCAGAAGTGACACAGGCAGTCAATGACGGTAATAAAGAAGCAAAGACAGTTCAGAAATCGATGCTTGAAATGTCTGAAACGGTCGGTCAGGCAAGTGATGCCACGGCAGGGTTGTTAGAACAGATGAATACGATTACAGGCATTTTAAATGATATTAATGCGATTGCGGGACAGACAAATCTTTTGTCTTTAAATGCTTCAATCGAAGCCGCAAGAGCCGGTGAACATGGAAAAGGATTTGCGGTGGTTGCAGACCAGATTCGTGTTCTTTCAGAAGACAGTAGGAAATCGGCAGACAGTATCAAAGAAATTATTCTGACACTGACAGAAACCGTCAATGGTGTGGTAGACAAGATTTCAGCCGGTGCTGATGCGGCAAAGAACAGTTCCGTACAGATTGAAGATTTAATCGGTAAGCTCGATACGGTTAACAACTCTGCAGAATCCGCAACAGTGGTTGTCAAAGAAGAATACGATGTTATCGGCGAGGTCAAAAGACAGTTTGATGATATTCAGGAAGAACTGGATACCGTAGCTGCAACTTCAGAAGAAAATGCCTCAATGGTTGCGGAAATCGGCAATAATATTGTCAATCAGACGGATTATGTCATGAAGCTTTCCGGTTCAATTGACAGTTTAAAGGAGTCTTCTAAGAAGCTGGAAGAACATTTTAATGAATAAAAATACAGATTTAGTAAATTATCTAGCGCAAAAGTATAGATAGAATAAACAGTTCTGTATAGATGAAAGCCGCAGGGGCATATGCTTCTGCGGCTTTTGGTATTTCAGCTATCTTTATGCGGGGGCTTGAACGGAAGCCCATAGTGTTGTGCTTATTACAACTATAAAATGTAAACAAGAATAGATACAACCGTACTTGTCAGTCCGCCACCGCCGATGAATCCGCCGATTAACGCACCGAGAATAAGACTATATGCAGGGTGGACTTTCTTAATAATTAAAATAATTGCAATCACGAGCCCAATCAAAGCTCCAATTTTTCTCTATAATGATGAAAATGTCCGTATTGTGCGGAATACCTGCTCTGCGGTGTCCGCCATATTCTGACGGGCGTTGGCAGGATTCATGGCATCTTCTAAAGAAACAACATTTCTTAAAACCGGGAAAAAGGCATCAATGCCCTCGCGGTTGCAGGCAGTGGCATCTTTTGTGACACAGCCTGAGAACGCAAGTACCGGTTTGTCAAACTGCTTGGCAATCTTTGCGACACCAATCGGGGCTTTTCCCATAACCGTCTGACCGTCTAACCGGCCTTCTCCGGTTACGACAATATCTGCATCTTTGATATAATCACTTAACCGGGTTTCTTCAAGAACAATCTTAATCCCGGATTCAAGCGTGCCGTTTAAAAAGGTCATAAACGCAAAACCGAGACCGCCTGCGGCACCGCTTCCTGCCGCTTTCGGATTGGCGTGCGGGAAAATTTCCCGTGCCAGTGTGGCATAGTAAGCCAGCCATTTATCCATTTGCAGAATCATGGTCGGCGTAGCGCCTTTCTGCGGACCGAAAATAGCACTGCATCCCTGCTCACCGCACAGAGTATTGGTTACATCACAGGCAATACGGAACGTACAGTCTTTTAATTCCGGCAGGACATTGTCGGTGGTAATTTTATCAAGGACTTCAAGACCCATAGCGCCGAAAGGAACCGGATTGCCGTTTTTGTCAAGCAGTCCGAAACCGAGGGCCTGTAACATACCGGCACCGCCGTCATTGGTGGCACTGCCGCCGATACCCACAATAAAGTGGCGGCAGCCTTTTGTAATCGCATCGCGGATGACTTCGCCGACACCGTAGGTCGTTGTATAGAGCGGGTTGCGCTCCGTGTCGGGAACAAGTGTAATACCGGCAGCACCGGACATTTCAATAATGGCAGTCCTAGTGCTGTCAACAATGCCGTACTGGCAGGATACCGGCTTGCCGAGCGGTCCGGTGACGGTAACGGTTGTAAGCTGTCCGGCACAGCCGAGCGTCAGTGCTTCAACCGTTCCCTCGCCGCCGTCTGCGAGCGGACGGACTTCAATCTGCGCATCGGGATAGACGCGCCGGATACCTTCTGCGGCGCTGTTTCCCGCTTCAAAGGAAGATAAGCTTCCTTTAAAAGAATCAATTGCAATTACTGCTTTCATAAAATCAACCTCACAATCTTTCAACTTATTTATCATTTGGTTTGGAATCATCTGTTCATAGTGTTTTGTATCACGCGTGTTTTTGATGATGTTATTATAACAGGGCATTTTTTAAAATGATATGTTATACAAAACAAAAAGAAGTATAAAATGATATAAATTTATATTATACTAAACAATATTAAAGAGAATATAAAAAAATTCTGCATTTAAAATGTGACTAGGAATCACTGCATTTGTAAAAAATTAGAAAAATCAGACGGACCAATACCGGTTATATAAAAGCCGGAGAAACCATCGAAGTAACAGATGATGACAGCTTTTTCGGCACAAAAAGGGGCATCAATATCCCGATTACATATAACGGAAAAATATGAATACAGCCTATTTGTCGGATACGCTTAAAGAAAACGGCTTATCAGAGGATACACTGTGCCGGGTGGTCATTGTACGCCTGAATGTGCGCTATAATCCGAATAATCTGTTTATGATACAGTCGGCGATTACACAGGCATTTGCACAGATGAACTGCAGCTTTTACAGATACAATTATCCCAATGAGTATATTTTAATTATTGAAAAGGAACGGCTGGAGAAAAACAGGCATATTTTAAAAAGACTGGCAGATACATATGAAAAGGTATTGTGTATCGGTGTCGGCAGTGTCAGCACGGTCATGGCAGGAGCGGCATCGTATGACTGACCGGCTACAATCCGCGTAAATTTACCGATGCCGTCGTCTTATACAGTGCTGTGCGGCTGGAAGATATCCCGGAATCATAAAAACGATGGACAAGTAATTAAGAAAATTTCTCAAAAAGTTCTTGACTTCTAATGAACGTTAGCATATACTAACGAAAGTAGGAAAGAACTATCAAAAGTTATTTATGATACACAAGAAAGGAGCTGCAATGATGCCGTTATCAATGGTTAAAGCGGGGGAAACAAATATTATCAGAAAGATTGGCGGAAAGGAAGAAGTCCGCAAGTTTTTGGAAAATCTTGGATTTGTGACCGGTGGGGAAGTTACTGTAGTATCTGAGATAAATGGCAATATGATAGTCAATGTAAAAGATTCCAGAGTTGCAATCGGTAAGGACATGGCGAACAAAATTATGGTTTAGTCATGCTTATATAGAAAACATTTCATGAGGAAAGAAGGAACAGAGTTATGAAAACGCTGAAGGAAACAGCTTGCGGCCAGACGGTGAAGGTAAAAAGACTTCACGGTGAAGGCCCTGTAAAAAGACGGATTATGGATATGGGCATTACAAAAGGTGTCGATGTGTATGTACGCAAGGTTGCACCTTTAGGAGATCCTGTAGAAGTAACAGTAAGAGGATATGAGCTATCGTTAAGAAAAGCCGATGCGGAAATGATTGAAGTGGAAGCATAATTTTCTTGCGGGGTGATAGACAGAAATTTTTTTTACATAGGGGTTAGAAAACGCTAACAAAAATAAGTTATATGAAAGGAAGCATTGAAATGTCGATTAAAATTGCACTTGCAGGTAACCCAAACTGCGGTAAGACGACACTGTTTAATGCACTGACCGGTTCGAATCAGTTTGTAGGTAACTGGCCTGGTGTTACAGTAGAGAAAAAAGAAGGAAAACTAAAGGGACACAGCGATGTAACCATCATGGATTTACCGGGTATTTACTCATTATCTCCATACACACTGGAAGAAGTTGTGGCAAGAAATTATCTGGTTGGGGAAAGACCGGATGCCATCTTAAATATCGTAGATGGTACGAATATTGAAAGAAACCTGTATCTTTCCACACAGTTAATGGAACTGGGAATCCCGGTCATCATGGCTGTCAACATGATGGATATTCTTGAAAAGAACGGGGATAAGATTCATTTAGATAAGCTTTCAGAAAAGCTTGGCTGCCCGGTTGTAGCAATTTCAGCGTTAAAGGGAACAGGCATTAAGGAAGCAGCAGACAAAGCTGTTGATTTAGCAAAGAAAGCAGCAACTGTAACAATTGCACATTCATTTGCAGACAGCGTAGAAGCAGTGATTTCAGCAGTGGAAGCAAAAATCGGAAGCGATGTGGCAGACGAACAGAAGCGTTTCTTTGCCATTAAGTTAATCGAAAAAGATGATAAGATTAAAGATATGATGAAGTCCGTACCGGATGTATCCGCAGAGGTACAGAAGTTAGAGGATGAATTTGATGATGATACGGAAAGTATCATTACCAATGAAAGATACCAGTACATTTCATCCATCATTCATGACTGCTGTACAAAGAGCAAGAAATCAGAAGGCGGCTCTGTATCCGATAAGATTGATAAGGTTGTAACAAACAGATGGGCAGCCCTTCCAATCTTTGCAGCGGTAATGTTCCTTGTTTACTATATTTCTGTAACAACAGTCGGTTCATGGGCTACAGACTGGGCAAATGACGGTGTGTTCGGCGATGGCTGGCATTTATTCGGAATCGGTACATCTGCTTACAACGATGCAGCTGATGAATATGCTCCATACGATGCTGAAATCAAGGGCTTCTTAGAAGCAGCAGAAGAAAAAGCACCGGATGTCACAAAAGAATTTACAGAAGTTTATGATGACGAAGATGCGCAGGAAGCAGATGTCGATGCAGCAATCAAGGCATTTACATCAAACAGTGCAATCAAATCTCTTACAACAGAGGTTAACATTGCAGGAGAAGACGAGGACGAAGAACTCGTAAATGTGAATGTAGCAACATTTGAAACAGCTTTGGAGCAGGAAGAACCGGACTCGGCTGACTATGGTGTATGGGTACCTGGTATTCCGGTATTAATCGGTAACGGACTGGATGCAATCGGCTGTGCTGACTGGCTTTCAGGATTAATCCTTGACGGTATTGTAGCCGGTGTCGGTGCGGTATTAGGTTTCGTACCACAGATGCTTGTATTATTTATTTTCCTTGCATTTCTGGAATCATGCGGCTATATGGCACGTGTTGCCTTTATCATGGATAGAATTTTCCGTAAGTTTGGTCTTTCAGGGAAGTCCTTCATTCCAATGTTAATCGGCAGCGGCTGCGGTGTTCCGGGTGTCATGGCTTCAAGAACTATTGAAAACGACAGAGACCGTAAGATGACCATTATGACAACAACATTTATTCCTTGCGGTGCAAAGCTTCCAATCATTGCTTTAATCGCAGGTGCGTTCTTTGACAATGCAGGCTGGGTAGCATGGAGCGCATACTTTGTAGGTATTGCCGCAATCATCTGCTCAGGTATCATTTTAAAGAAGACGAAGATGTTTGCAGGAGAACCGGCACCATTCGTTATGGAATTACCGGCATATCATATGCCGACTGTTGAAAATGTACTGCGCAGCATGTGGGAAAGAGGATGGTCATTCATCAAGAAGGCAGGTACAATTATTCTTCTTTCAACAATCGTGTTATGGTTCTTAATGAACTTTGGATGGGCAGACGGCTCATTCGGTATGCTTGAAGCTGAACAGCTTGACAGCAGTATCCTTGCAGCAATCGGTAGTGTTATTGCACCAATCTTTGCACCACTTGGATGGGGCAACTGGAAGATGGCAGTAGCAGCTATTACAGGTCTGATTGCAAAGGAAAATGTAGTAGCAACATTTGGTATCCTCTTTGGTTTTGCGGAAGTTGCAGAAGACGGTGCAGAAATCTGGGGACAGCTCGGTGCAAGTATCGTACCGATTGCCGCTTACGGTTTCTTAGTATTCAATCTTCTTTGTGCTCCTTGCTTCGCAGCGATGGGTGCGATTAAGAGAGAAATGAACAACACAAAGTGGTTCTGGTTTGCAATCGGATATCAGACAGTTCTTGCATATATTGTAGCATTCTGTATCTATCAGATTGGTTCTGTATTTACGGGAAATATCCACGTAGTTGGATTTGTCATCGCACTTCTTTTTGTAGCCGGTTTTATTTATCTGTTAGTAAGACCTTACAAGGAAAGCGATACATTAAAAGTCGATATGAAAAAGAAAGCATTTGCAAAATAATGTATGAATAGGGAAAAGGGTCTGTATCAACAATCTGCTGATGCAGACCCTTTTTGTCAAATGGAAAAATTTATATTTGTATTAGAAAGGATTGGTGTATTATGGGAACAGTTATTGTTGGAATCATTGTACTTGCAATCGCAGGCGGCGCAGCATACAGTCTGCATCGTGACAAGAAAAACGGAAAATCGCAGTGCGGTGGGGATTGCAGCCGTTGTGGCGGACACTGCCATTAAACGAAAACTAAAAAGAAAAGAGGCTTAGATGAAAAAAATAGTAAATGGAATCTGTATTTGTCTGGGATTTTTATCCCTTGCACTCGGCATTGTTGGTGCAGTCCTTCCGGTACTGCCCACAACGCCGTTTTTAATTCTTTCGGCAGCGCTGTTTGCAAAAAGCTCGGAGCGCTTTCACACATGGCTGCTGTCCACAAAGCTGTATCAGCGATATATCGGGGATGCGGTACATAAAAAGCAGATGACAAAAAAAGCAAAAAGAAATATGCTTGTGACACTTGGCATTATATTTACCATTGGTATTATTTTTTCACCCGTATTTGCCAAAGTGATTATTCTGATTGTGGCGGCGGGACACTTTTACTATTTCCTGTTCCGGATTAAAACAGTAGAAGAACAGGAAAACATGGAGCTTGAAAATGAGTGTGAATAAAATAGATGTGGAAAAGAAACGCGCAGAAGAAAAAAAGCTTTTGTCCGTTATGATAGGAATATACTGCCGTGGTAATCACGGCGGCAATGATGGGAATAAAAAAGAATTGTGCGATTCCTGCAAAAAACTGGAGGAATATGCGATTTTCAGGACAGAAAAATGTCCATTTATGGAAACAAAGACTTTTTGCAGTGCCTGTAAGGTTCACTGTTATGCAAAAGAACAGCGGGAACAGATTCGTGCAGTTATGCGCTATGCAGGGCCGCGGATGACATTTTCCCACCCGGTACTTGCATTAAAGCACATACGGACGACTATAAAAGAAAAGAGGAAAAAGAAAAATGTTTCATAAACGGCTCATGCAGGAATTTCGTGATAATATGAAATACGTTGCGGGCATGGTTGCAACACAGTGGCTCATGCTGATTGCAAATGTATTTTTTATGTATACGCTTGCCGGATTCATCAGCAGTGCGGCAGACGGCACGGCAAAGACAGCAGATTTGCAGAAGATTTTTATTGTGCTGGCATGTGTTATCGCAGTGCGTGCGGTAAGCACCTATGTCAATAGCAGACTTTCATTTGCGGCTTCCTGCAATGTAAAATCCAGAATCCGTAAAATGGTCTATGAAAAACTCATGCGTTTTTCGGGTTCATACAGAGAACATCTCTCCAGTGCGGAAGCGGTACAGATTAGTACGGAGGGCGTAGAACAGTTAGAGATTTATTTCGGGAAATATGTGCCGCAGTTTTTCTACAGTATGTTAGCGCCGCTGACACTTTTTGTCATTGTCGGCATGATGAACTGGACGGTTGCGGTGGTTTTATTAATCTGTGTACCGCTGATACCGGTATCCATTATTGCCGTGCAGAAATTTGCAAAGAAAATGCTGGCAAAATACTGGGGAACATACACAGAGCTTGGTGACTCCTTTTTGGAAAGCCTTCAGGGACTGACAACCTTAAAAATATACAGTGCCGATGAACGCTATGCGAAAAAAATGGATGAGGAAGCCGAAAAGTTCAGAAAAGTGACAATGCGTGTGCTGATTATGCAGTTGAATTCCATCAGTATCATGGATTTGGTGGCATACGGCGGTGCGGCACTCGGTATTGCACTCAGCCTTTTGAAATTAAAAAACGGTGCAGTTACACTGACGGAGTGTTTCTTTATCATTATGATTTCGGCAGAATTTTTCCTGCCGCTTCGTATGCTCGGTTCATTTTTCCATATTGCGATGAATGGCAATGCGGCGGCGGATAAGATTTTTAAACTACTCGATACCAAAGAACCGGAAGAAGGCAGTATTAAAGAAACAGAAGGACAGACCATTTGTTTTGAAAATATCAGTTTTTCATATACACCGGAAAAACAGGTATTAAAAGAAGTCAGCTTTTCAACCAAAGAACGGGGGATAACGGCACTGGTCGGTACTTCCGGCTGTGGAAAAAGTACAATCACATCCCTGTTAATGAAGGAAAACAGACCGCAGTCCGGCGTGATTACCTTAGGCGGCGAAGTGTTGTCTGATTTTACGACAGAAGGGCTGATGAAAAAGATTACAAGAATCACGCATGACAGCTATATTTTTAAAGGCACGGTGCGCGAAAATCTGGCAATGGGCTGTGAAACTGCTTCCGAACCGGAAATGCGGGAAGCACTCGGACAGGTCGACCTGCTTGGCTTTGTTGAAGAAAACGGCGGACTGGATATGGAAATTCTGGAAAAGGGTGCGAATCTTTCCGGCGGACAGAAACAGCGTCTGGCACTGGCCCGCGCCTTACTGCATGATAGTCCGGTTTACATTTTTGATGAAGCCACTTCCAACGTCGATGTGGAAAGCGAAAATAAAATCATGGAAATTGTACAGAATCTGGCACGTGAAAAGTCTGTTATTCTGATTTCACACAGACTGGCAAATGTGACCGCAGCAGATAAAATTTTATATATGGAACAGGGAAAAATCGCAGAAAGCGGAACCCACGAACAGCTTATGGCACAGAATAAAGCCTATGCGGCGCTGTTTAACAAACAGCAGGAATTAGAGCATTTCAGAGAGGAGGCGGTATAAATGAAATCAAGAAGCGGTATACAGGTAATGGCAGGACTGATTGGCATGATCCGTCCCCTGCTTTCTAAAATGTGCCTCGCAGTATTAATGGGCTGTGTGGGCAATCTGATGGCGACATTTATCACCGTCTTAGGTGCATACGGACTGACAACCTTGCTTGGACTGACCGGCGGATTAAAGCTTTCGGTGATATTTACACTCCTTGCGGTATTTTCGGTACTGCGCGGTATCCTGCGGTATGCGGAGCAGGCAAGCAACCACTACATTGCATTTAAACTGCTTGCAGAAATCCGTCATCAGGTATTTGCGGCACTGCGAAAGCTTGCACCGGCAAAGTTAGACGGCAGTGACAAGGGAAATCTGATTTCCATTATCACAACCGATATTGAGTTACTTGAAGTATTTTATGCGCATACAATTTCTCCTATTGCGATAGCAATTATTACATCGCTGTTTATGAGCATTTTTATCGGACGGTTTGATGTGCGGCTCGGACTTCTTGCTTTTGTATTTTATGTTATCGTGGGTGCGGGTATCCCACTGGTAAACGGAAAACTCGGCAGTGCGCTGGGCGGACAGTACCGGAAGCAGTATGGCGGATTAAATACGGCGGTGCTTGACAATCTCTACGGCATGGAAGAAATTATCCAGTATCAGGCAAAGGAAAAACGTCTGAAAAATATTGAGGGCTATACTGATTCTCTTGAAAAGGTCAACAGCCGTTTAAAGAGCAACGAAGCGGTACAGCGGATTGTAACCGATGCCGTGATTTTACTTGCGGGAGCATCTATGCTTGCAGTCAGTATGAACCTTTACTGGGACGGAACAGTGTCCTTTAACGCGGTACTGATTTGTACGGTTGCAATGCTTGGTTCCTTCGGACCGGTATCGGCATTATCCGCACTTTCAAACAATCTGACACAGACACTTGCAAGCGGAAACCGTGTATTAAATCTTTTAGAGGAAGAACCGGTCGTGGAAGATGTGACCGACGGTGCGGCTGCGGCAGACGGTGTGATTGCGGCAGAGCATCTCGACTTTACTTACAGCGAAACGGACGGCAGTACACGCCATGTCTTTTCGGATTTTTCGGCAGAATTTAAGCCGGACCGCATTTACGGTATTTTAGGAAAGAGTGGCTGCGGAAAGTCCACCCTGTTAAAGCTGATGATGCGTTTTTACGAAACAGACGGCGGTGCAATTACGTACGGCGGTAAAAATGTCAATGAAATCAATACGGAAGCATTGCGCAGACACATTTCCTATGTCACACAGGAAACGTTTTTATTTCAGGATACGATTGAAAATAATATCAAAGTGGCAAAGGCAGATGCGACCAGAGAGGAAGTGTGTGCGGCGGCGAAAAAGGCAGCGATTCACGAATTTATCGAATCCCTGCCAAACGGGTATGACACAAAGCTTTCAGAACTTGGCGATTCACTCTCCGGCGGGGAACGCCAGCGAATCGGCATTGCACGCGCGTTCTTACATGACTGTCCGGTCATCTTCTTAGACGAGCCAACCAGCAATATTGACAGTCTGAACGAAAGCATTATTTTAAAGAGTCTGTATACGGAAAAGCAGGGAAAGCAGATTCTTTTGGTGTCCCACAGAAAGTCAACCATGGCGATTGCCGATACGGTTATCGAAATGAATTGACAAAAGCGGAAAACTGTTATAGAATTTATCCTATCGGATTACTAGGATAAAGGAGAATAAACAGATGCTCACGCAATTTTCAAGAACAGAGCTTTTGCTTGGAAAAGAAGCAATGGAGCGGCTGGCACAGTCACGGGTTGCTGTGTTTGGTGTCGGAGGCGTAGGCGGTTATGTGGTCGAAGCACTTGTACGAAGTGGTGTCGGTGCATTTGACCTGATTGATGATGATAAAGTATGCCTGACGAATTTAAACAGACAGATTATAGCAACCAGAAAAACAGTCGGAAAATATAAGGCAGAAGTGATGGCAGAAAGAATCGCAGAGATTAATCCGCAGGCGGACGTAAGAATTCACAAGTGTTTTTTCCTGCCTGAAAATGCAGAGGAATTTCCGTTTGATGAATATGATTACATTGTCGATGCCGTGGATACGGTGACGGCAAAAATCGCGCTTGTAATGAAGGCACAGGAAATGCAAATTCCGATTATCAGCAGCATGGGTGCGGGCAACAAGTTAGACGGCAGTCAGTTTAAAGTGGCAGATATTTATAAGACAAAGGTCTGTCCGCTGGCAAAAGTCATGCGCCGTGAGTTAAAAAAGCGTGGTGTAAAAAATCTTAAAGTTGTCTATTCAGAAGAAAAACCGACAAGGCCGATTGAAGATATGTCCATTAGCTGCCGTACAAACTGTATCTGCCCGCCGGGGGCAAAACATAAATGTACGGAGCGCAGGGACATTCCGGGAAGTGTAGCATTTGTTCCGTCCGTTGCGGGACTGATTATTGCAGGCGAAGTTGTCAAAGACCTGTGTGCAGGCAGTGACAGGACAACATTTTCCGGAAAATGGGAACGAACCGGTTTTACATAAGACATGCGGCAAAAAAAGTGCAGGAGAAATGCAGGAAAGAGAGGTAGCACGATGAAGCAGATTTTATGTTTTGGAGATTCAAATACGTATGGACTGGTTCCGGCGACAACAGACCGCTACGGCTGGGGTGTGCGCTGGACAAGCATTATAAATGAAAAACTGGGATTGCAGGAATACCGTGTGATAGAGGAAGGACTTTGCGGCAGGACAACGGTATTTGACGACCCGTTCCGCGAAGGCAGACGGGGAACGCAGTTGTTTCCGACACTGCTTGAAACCCATCGTCTGCTGGACTGCATTGTGATTATGCTCGGCACAAATGACTGCAAGACAGTTTACGGCGCATCTGCCGGTGTGATAGCAAAAGGTGTTCAAAAACTGATAGAGCAGGCACAGCGGTTTGCAAAAGATACGCCCATTTTACTGATTTCACCGATTCATCTGGGAGAGGGTGTCTGGGAAAAAGGCTTTGATACGGAGTTTAATGAAAATTCTGTTGCCGTTTCAAAGGGACTGGCAGAGGAGTATCGTAAAGTCAGTGAAAAATACGGGCTGGCATTTTTAAATGCCGCGGATTACGCACAGCCGGGAGCCGCCGACAGAGAGCATCTGGACGAGGAAGGACATCAGCGGCTTGCAGAGGCGGTACTGCACGTAATAAAGAACATAATTGATAAAAAAAATCAATAAAAGTTATTAACAACTAACGCAAATAAGAGTATACTAACCCATAGAGGATTGAAAAAAATTATCAATAAGAGGGCTGGTATTTATGGAGAGTAATCAGAACAGTCTGGAACGCTATCAGCGGACACAGATGAGGAAAGAAAATATTATTGAAAAGCTGCGGGAGCGCGGCTGCCGGATTACAAAGCAGCGGCAGATTCTGCTGGATGTTATTTTAAAAGAGGAATGTTCCTGTTGTAAGGAGATTTATTACAAAGCAGCCCGGCGCGACAGTAAAATCGGAATGGCAACCGTTTACCGCATGATGAATATGCTTGAGGAAATCGGTGCTGTCAGTCGGCGCGGAACGTACAAGGTGTCGGGACTTCCGGCGCAGGACGGGGTATGTCTGGTGGAATTAGAAGATAACAGCACCATTACCGTGTCGATGGCAACGTGGAATCAGATTGTCCAGTGCGGGCTGGAAGCATGCGGCTATACACAGGGACAGAAGGTAAAATGTGTAGTAGCCGGTCAGCCGGGTGACAGAGAGGAAGAAAAAAGATGGGAACAATTATAATTATTGCAGTACTGGTGGTACTTGTTTTATTTGCATTTCGCGGAAGCTTTGCACACTTTAAGGGTGAAGGCGGCTGCTGTGGCGGTGGCGGCAGTGAGCCAAAGCAAAAAAAGAAAAAGCTGGCTGGTGAAGTCATTGCTACCAAGATTATCAGTATTGAAGGCATGCACTGTGAAAACTGTAAAAATACCGTAGAAAAGTATATCAATCAGATTGACGGTGCATCGGCACAGGTGAATTTGAAAAAGAATATTGCGGTTGTGCAGTTGGACAGACCGGTTGAGGATACAGATTTAAGAACTGCCGTAGCAAGAGCCGGATTTACAGTTGCCGGCATTGAGCAGATGGAGGCTTGATGAATGAGATAATGATAAGATTTCTCAACAAGGCAAAAAGTAGTGGAAATTTTATCTTAACGGCATTAAAATAGCTGATAAACAAAAAAACGGCAAAAACAGGAGGATTTTATTATGTTAAAGAACTTCAAGAAAATTGACACAAAGCACACAGGATTATTTGCAGCAGGCGTATTATTCGGTACTGCGGGAATTAAGATTTTAGCAAGTGAAGATGCAAGAAAACTGTATGCAAACTGCACAGCAGCCGTACTTCGTGCCAAGGAATGTGTCATGAAGACTGCTACAAACATTCAGGAACACGCAGAGGATATCTATGCAGAAGCACAGCAGATTAACGAAGACAGAGCCGCAAAGGAAGCTGTTATTGATGACGAATCAGATTTCGTAGAGGACACAGAAGAAGCAGCAGAAGCCGAGGATGCAGAATAATTTTTAGAAGGCAATAAAAATGCCTGCGGAATGGAGAAAAGTATGAAGTTTGTCATCAAACATGAAATCCGCGGCAGACTGCATGTTCATCTGATACAAAAACGCATGACGTTTGAGGAAGCAGATACGCTGCAATACTATCTGAGTACGAACAAGTATATTACATCTGTAAAAGTATATCAGCGGACGTGTGATGTTGCGGTAACATATGTAGGCGGCCGCGCGGAAATTATTAAGGCATTCCAGCGGTTTGCGTACAGTAAAGTCGATGTGCCGGACGTTTTTATACAGAATTCCGGCAGGGAACTCAATCAGGAATACTGGGACAAGCTTGTCAACAAAGTGGTACTCCGCTGTGGAAGCAAGCTGTTTTTACCGTATCCGGTGCGGGCAGTGGCTGCCACGATAAAGTCTGTCCGTTATATCTGGGAAGGCATCAAGTGTCTGGCACACGGTAAAATCGAAGTGCCGGTACTGGACGGAACGGCAATCGGCGTGTCTATATTCCGCGGCGATTTCGACACAGCGGGTTCTGTGATGTTCCTGCTTGGAATCGGTGAGATTCTGGAAGA
>OGPA01000912.1_pt1 | contig 26877 bp, 21 predicted proteins | sample 1552841 | NCBI WGS metagenome assembly OGPA01 (sample SAMEA2579916, study PRJEB22360) | human gut metagenome | reverse complement strand
TGTAACCGGCTGATCCGTAGTCAGCTACTCTATTCAGTTGAGCTACGCGGCCATTGTTTCGTGATTGCGAGTGCAAAGGTAGTGTTTTCTTTTAAACCTGCAAGACTTTGCTACATCTTTTTTTCAAATTAATCTAACATTTTTGGATTGAAGATCAAGTAACCGATATTCAGTCCGAAGTTGAAATTCTTCGCCGGATAGCTATATCCATTGGCATACAGACTAATAGAGGCAAAAGGTAATTGCAGAACCAGAGCAGCCTCTCCCATATACTTAAATGAATGAAGAAATTTCCCATAATAAGGAACTGCCATATAAGAGTTGTTCGTAGTACGAATTTCTTCCTTCTTTATCTCATATAATGGAGCAAAACCATACAGGTCGAGACGGAAATGAAGCAATTTACTGAATTTATAAATCGGTGAAATCCCTGCTGCAAAATATTGATTCGCCCGAAAAGCTTCATTAAAGACAATCTGGCTATGCGGCGTGGGAGTAAAAGCAGGAGCTTGAAGAACAGATGCCGTATAGTTATTCATCAAGTTCTTGCTGGATATAACCAATTCTCCCCGGAATCCCAGGTTAAAACGGTTACTCAATGTTTCATAATGCTGCCACTCCCCTTTCAGCTGTAACCAACTGTGTACTTTTCTATTGACAGGTTGGTTCTCCGGGGTCAACGTAGAAGGTGTATAATTTTCTGTACCCGTAACGTACTGGGCAATCAGAAACTGCTTTCGTCCTGCTATCGGATATTGCTTGGCATCCAACGAATTTCTTTCAATACTGAGTGAACCGCTGAAAAGGTCATACCGGCTATGATCGAATGTCGAGTTTGGAAACATCATACTCGTACTCTGAAAATAATAATCATTCAGGCGTCCATAAGCAAAGCCTATTTCTGATTTAGCCCTGTTAAGGAACGGGAATCCGAGCTTAAGCTTCATATATAGTTCTTTCTGTTTGATGAAAGCCGGCAACACATCTTCATAAAACAGCGATTGGCTTTCCGAGTATCTTTTGTCGGAGTACACTCCCTGCCAGTTCAGATAAGTAGGTATCTTGGTTTGTAAATAAATGCGTCCGCTGAGCATGATACCGCTAAAAGAATTACCGACCTGAAAGTTCGCATTCACATCGGCTGCATAACGACCTAAATATTGGTAACCTAAACCCAAAAATAACTGGTTTGCCTGATGCGACGAGACATTTCCTCCGAAACCAACGGTGATTTCTTCTTTCATTTTAACATCCAGATAAAGATCAAACTTCTTTTCTCTTCGGTTGTAAACGGCATGAGGCATGATCTCTTTGATCTTTGAAGAGGTTAGCATTTTGAAGTAAGCCCGTTTGAACTCCTCCATCGAGAACTCATGGTTCATATCACGGTGTAACTGTGCTTCGATATATTTACGTTGCGATTCCGAAACGCCTGTCACATATATATTCTGAAAAATCAGTGGAGGCAAACTTTCTTTATAGGCAACTCTTCGCATATTAACTTCCGTGAGTGGAACCCTGCGGGGAACCCTTTGTTTAATAGAATCCATCATACTCATTGTCCGTTTATAGCCTATATCCATCAACTCTTTTGCTTTCTGAAAGTCTAGTAATGAAACAGTCGGGAAACTGAACTTTACCATCATACCATCTTCTTCCGGAACATCATACTCCGTTTTTTGCATGATCATCGTTTCTATTTGACTATATGCGTTGCTGGAAGGCTTATTATTACCTCCGGCTACCGTCGATCCGAAAATAAAATCCGGATGAAAAGCCTCTTTCATTGGGCCTACCGGAAAATTATCGTAAATACCGCCATCAAAAAGGGGAATGCTATCTTTCCAGATTGGTTGAAAAAAGAAGGGGAAAGTCATAGAGGCACGCACTGCATCTCCCAAGTCTCCATTCTTGAATATGATTGCTTTCTTACTGTAAATATCGGAGGCTACACAACGAAATGGCACAAACAGGTTGTCAAAATTCCATCCGGCTTTAGCTGTTGCCTGCGAGAAGAGTGCCATAAATGCCTGGTTCATCTGAATCGGGTTGATAAGGCTTTGTGGCAGAAAATTTGCTTTTATCTGTAACGAATCTGTCATATCAATAGAGAAATGGCCGAACTCAGGCGTTGGATCCGGTCTTTTAAAATAATATTTATATTCATTCTCGACTGTTCCGGTTTGCCAATAACCGAATTCTTCCGATAACATCAGTTCCAGCATCTCTTCGGGAGAATACCCCATAGCATACAAACTGCCAATAATGGAACCAATGGATGTACCGGCTATATAATCGATAGGTATACCATTCTCTTCAAGTGCTTTGATGACTCCTATATGTGCAGCACCTTTTGCTCCTCCTCCACTTAAAACCAATCCAACTTTCTGTGCATTAACCGGTTGTAAGAATATCAACAAAATGGTTATCAGAACAGCTACTTTCTTCATACTTACTTCTTCTCTGTTTACATCTTCAAAAGTAAAGTTATTTTCTCAGATAACAAGGAGACTCAGCCGCTTATTCTGTTAAGAAATAGAGGTGGAATAGAAAATTATTATGAAATTCAACAGTATTCGGAAATTAATTGAAATATAAATGATACATTTGCGAAGATTTGTAAAGGGTAAAGTAATAATACAGATATGGGAATACTCATCGCGATAAACTTTATAATCTTGATGCTAACCTCGGATATGGCCATATGTATCCCGGTGTTTCTGGTTTTATCCATTATAATTATTTTACTGATATATAAAAATCAAAAACTCATTCATGAAAATAAGACCTATAAAGCCGAAACGCATTCTTTCAGTCTGGATATTTTAGATAATCTTCCTTTCCCTGTTTTTGTAAAGAATATAGACGACAATTATAAATATGCCTACTGGAATAAAGAGGCTGAAGTACAATCGGGTATCAGACGGGAAGAGGTGTTGGGACAATCGGATATGGAGCTCTATGGTCCCGAGCGAGGTATGAAATATCACCGGATAGATGAAGAATTGGTAAGTAAAGGACAGAATTACCGGGCAGAAGAGGACTATGTAACTACTGATGGCGTATTACATAATACGATAGTTAATAAATCGATCATCTCTCACGAAGGGAACCGCTGGCTTTTGATTGTTCGCTGGGAGATTACACAAATGAAGGAATATGAGAAAAAACTCCTTCAGGCAAAAGAAGAACTGGAAAATGCGGCTAAAACCCAGAATATGGTACTTAACAGTATCAACTTCGGCCTGATCTATACAGATAAAGAATATAAAGTACAGTGGGAGTCTACTGCTAATCTGAAAGAACTGGCCAAAGGTCGCAGATACACCCCAGGAAAAGTATGTTATGAAACTGTTATGGGGAGAAAAGAGCCATGCCCCCGTTGCGCCTTGAGTGAGGCCATGACTAAGAAAGAACCGGTACGCCATGAATTTTCAGAAGGAGATACGACGATTGAAATCAGCGCTATTCCGATATTTGACGATACAGAAACCAATGTTCTGGGAGGATTGATGAAAATCGAAGATATTTCTGATAAAAAGAGAATTGAACACTTGATGTATGAGGTAAAAAAAGCAGACGAAGCCAATCGCCTGAAATCCGCTTTTCTGGCCAATATGAGCCATGAGATCCGTACTCCGTTAAATGCAATAGTCGGTTTTTCTAGCTTATTGACAGAAACAGACGATCCTTCGGAAAAAGAAGAATTCATCCATATCATATCGATGAACAATGATCTTTTGCTTCAACTGATTAATGATATTATCGATATGGCAAAGATAGAATCAGGCTCACTGGACTTCACATACGATCAAGTGGATATAAATGAATTGATGGAAGATATCTGTCATCAGATAAAGCTGAAAAACACATCGGATGCCATCCTTATATCTTTCGACCAAAAGTTACCCCAATGTGTGATCAATACAGACCGGAGCCGTCTGACGCAGGTAATAATCAATTTCCTTACCAATGCTTTAAAATTCACAGAGAAAGGTTCTATTCTATTCGGATATACGATGGATGAATCCGCCGCCGAGATCCGCTTTTATGTAAAAGATACCGGAATGGGCATACCGGAAGATAAGAAAGACCAGATCTTCGATCGTTTCGTAAAATTGAATACCTTCGCACAAGGTACAGGCCTCGGACTTCCTATTTGTGCAATGATTGCAGAAAAATTCGGAGGAAGTATAGGCGTAGAATCCTGTGTAGGAGAAGGTTCCTTGTTCTGGTTGAAAATTCCTGTGCAGAAACCTTAAGTATTCCAAAGGCTGTAAACAAAAAAAGCTGTTTATGTGTTTTCTTTTTCATACTTTTGTAACCTAAAACACAAAACAGTCGATGTTTAAACATGTAATAGTTTTCGCAGGAGTGATCCTGTCTGTTTCTGCTTTGCCCGGAAAGGCACAGAATATAACGCCATCCGATACTGTCCCTAAAGAGGTTGTTATTATTGATGGAGAGCAACTAAACGATAAACAGTTGAAGCGCTATTATAAACAGTTGCGCAAAGATTCCATTCGTGCACAGAAAAAAATATGGTGGTCCGTCCTGGGCGGTCCTTCTTATACCCCTGAAGCTTCTTTAGGCGTTGGCGGTGCTGTATTAGCCAGCTTCAGGCTCAATAAGAACGATACGATTTCCCAACGATCTTTCTTGCCTGCCGGTATAAACCTTTCTTTAAATGGAACAATCGTGGTTGCCGGTGCCGGTACTTTCTTTTTCAATCAGAATAAATTCCGTATTTATGCCAGCTATGGATACAGGAATGAGCCTGCCCATTATTATGGGAAAGGATACGAAACGATCGAACATGTGGATAGAAGTGACTCGACTACCCGTTATCACAGAAGTTATTTCCAACTCTATCCCCGTTTTGTCTGGGAAGTACGACCGCATTTTTACCTGGGAGGTTTGTTTGATATCAACTATACGAAAGCTTCCGATATAAATCCGGTAATGGAAAAAGATCCTTATTTCAATGAGTTTAAATTGAAATATCTGAATGTGGGTATCGGAGGTTTGATCCAGTACGATACGAGAAACGATGTGGCAACCCCGACGAAGGGTGTATTGCTCAGTGCGAATATCAAAGCTTTCGGGAAGTATCTTGGAGGAGCATATAATTACGAGATACTGGAACTCGAATACCGTCACTTTGTGAATGTATTCCGTCCCCGAAGTACCTTGGGGTGGATTGCTAAAAGCCAGATTGGTATGGGAGATGTCCCTTACTCCGAATTACCTTCATTCGGTTCGCCTTTCGACCTGCGTGGATACTACTGGGGTAAATACAGAGATAAATCGATGGCCTATGGTATCCTCGAATATCGGCATATGTTCGGTTCTCCGGCAAAATACAGTAGTGGTAACTTTTGGGCAAAATGTGGTTTTGTAGCCTGGATGGGGACTGGAACAATCGGTAATACCCCTTTTGACTGGAATAAATGGAAACTGAATTTCGGTGCCGGATTACGTGTTCAGATGCAGCCGGGTAAAAACTTCAGACTGGATATCGGAAAAGAACCCGGCCTGGATGGAGTTCAGGTTTATATGAATATGACGGAAGCATTTTGATAAGAGAAAGAGTCTTTGCCACAAGCATGGCAAAACTCTGCCACAAGCATGGCAAAACTCTGCCACAAGCATGGCAAAACCTTTATATTAAAATGATAATTTCATCGAGAAGCGAACACCTTTCGTCTGTATACCCGGATTATCACGATAAGTCAAACGCCATACATAATCAAGACGAAGGAACTTAAAGATATTTTCAATACCAACTCCGGCTTCCATATATGGTGTATTACCTAGAGTATACGAACCTTCCGGGAACAGATACAGATCTTTGCCACCGTAATAAGGGTTGTTTTTATCTGTCAGGTTACCCCACATTCCACGGAATGACAGCACTTCTCTCCATTTCAACTTTTTGATTAAAGGGAGGCGGTTTAAGATAAGCCCGTTCATGAAATAGGTTACATCCCATGAAGCGTATTCATCACTGATAAACTCCATTGCATTCATATTGGTATATGATTCCGGCTGAATGGTATAAGACAAGTTGGCATTCGGCAAAATCAGCAATGGATAAGGAACTTTGTCCCATACCTTACCTGCTTTACCGATAATGTCTACATATCCGAAAGCGGAAAACCAAAAACGTTTCTGAATGCCTATGTCTGTACGATTGTATGTATAATCAGCTCCCAACACACCTTTTCTGGCAGTGATATGATTCAATGTAAGTATCGGGGCATCGAAAGTGATCGGATATCGATAGTTACGTGTCTGATAGAACTTCTCGTTCGGGGCAAAGCGGAATTTAAACTCCATCTCTGTCATCGAATAGGACTTGATTGGAGAGATATGACCATCGGCCTCGATTCTGTCAAAAACAGCATAATCTGTTGCGATCTCTTTTTTATTACGAAGGGTCACACCGTAAGCGATACCATTATAATGTTCCCGGTAATAAGCAAGTTCGGCATTTCTCAGATAAGTAGCACGGGTATCTCTCTGTCGTTTCCAGGCAAGGAAAATATTATCCTTGTTAGTATACATATATTGTTGTCCCAACTGATTGATATCATAAGTATACTGTAACCGGATCGAGTTAACCGGGAACTCCTTACGGTATTCCTTTTTATCATTAAAGGAATATTCGATTAATCCGTCATATTTCAGTTTTCTATCCGTAGTTCCGTATGCAGCATATCCTTCAAGGAAAAGACGTTTGCTGAATGCGGTAGTGGTAGTTCCTCCTACACGGAAACGAGCTCCTTCAATGGCGTTACCACTGATGAAAGTATTGGCAGGGCCGAATTCAAACTTATTCTTTACAGGATCAGTGCTGGTTCCAATGTATCCTGATGTCAGGATGGTTATGATCTTTTCAGTTACATAGAAGATAGGAACCGAACGTAACTTCGCCATCAACTTTTCAACAGTATTTTGTTTACGTGCTCCTGCTTCTTCCGGGCGATTCAGATCCCAGAAATCATCCGGTTGCTTGTAAGCATCCTGCAAAGTGATTATCGGTGCACTTTCTTTGAAAATATCCTGATTTTCAGGAGGCAGGAATGAATGATCGCTATATATGTTCAATCTGCGGGCATACATACCTTTTGATTTCTCCGTCAGTTTGAAGTCTACATTTATGTCGTCTTTGGTAATAATGCGTGTGCCGTCTTCTGTCCGTTGGAATGTCTGTTCGATGGTCATTCCACTGACAAAGTTCAGGTTGATATTCTTTGGAACATTCAGAATTGCCTTCTGAACGAAGAAGGTGGAGTCGAGTGTAACGAAGAGGTGGCCGGTAAAACCGAATCCTTCCGAAACAAACGGTACAAAACCGAGGTCGACACACTGCTTTCCGTTTACCTGAACAGTATCCAGCAAATAATATTTGTAGAAGTTCGGCCCCATCGTAGAAAGCGGACTCACGAAACGTTAAAGGAAAAGAGGTATATCGTTTTTGAAGATATCCACTTCACGAAATACTTCGCCGAGGAATTGTTGCATACCATCACGGGAGAAGATCTCGTCCACCCCTGCAGCCTTTGCTCCCAGTACAACCCGCTTTTCTGATTTAGGATCTTTACGATAAAAGACACCTTCTACTTTCTCCTTTTCCGATACAGGAAGGATTGTTCTGCCGACATCCAATGTGTCGATGTAATCTACCAAAAAGTCGAACTTACCACCTTTCCCGTTTTCCTTTTTAGGCTTCGGGTGGTAATCGTTCATGGCAAACACCATCTTTTCATACTGGCTGTAGCTGAAGTAATCATGATTACGCGGATTATTACTTTCCCGTGAATTGATAACATTTTTCACGAAAGTAACGGCAGGATTTTCTTTCTTGCTGTATTTCTCCTTTTTCGGTTTAACGATAACTTCGTTAAGAGCGATACTGGAAGGAGCCAGAGCCACCTTGAAGTAATTCTTCTTCCCGACAGCTACTTTATACTCTTTTTCTTCGTATCCCAGATAGGATATCGATAATGTTCGGGCATTAGACGATGTCGTTAATGTAAACTTACCATCATCATCAGTAGTTGCCCCTATCGTCGTACCTTTAAGTATAACTGAAACATACGGTAACGATTCTCCAGTTATTGAGTCCGTTACAACGCCATTTATTATAGTGTTCTGACCCTTTGAAGCTAATGCTATCATTACAAATGTCAGAATAAAAACAATCTTCTTCCCCATCACCTTTTAATTAACTCTCTCGTTAAGACTCCGCAAAATTATAACAGATTCTTCTTTCTTAATGTTCCAAATTGAACCGAATATATTCCAATTGACAACAAATCTCATTAAAAAGACTCTACCTTATAGAATAATTAGGATTCTCTTATACAATTAATAACAAAATTCCTCCTCTCCATTACCGATAGTTTAGGTATTTCTATTAATGTATAGCCTGCTTTTTTGTAAACCTCTTTCATTACGTAGTAAGTATCTATTGCCTCATTAAACAATTGTTTTCGTTCTTTATCCGTACAGTATATTTCTTCCCAGGGAGGCAGTATAAACACCAGATTGTTATATCTGTACTGATCTACTGCTTGTTCTATTTTCTCAGTATCCGCCAACCCGATCAGCCGGGCATAAGCCAATGTATCACAGCTTTAAATCCCGATCTTTTAAGTTCCTCTATTAGTGATGTTTTACCTGTGCCTGGCCCACCAGTAATAACATATAAACCTGTTTGCTTCTGCATGATTTGTTTATTTAATTATTATGGCAAAAGGAAACTACAATCCGGAAGAAAAGCAATATTAAACCCGAATTGCAGTGGCAAATATAAGAGATTATTTCGTTACTGCTATAAAATCTCTCTTAAATTTAACAATTCACTTTTGTTTTCTCCTGTCAATCTTGTTACCTTTGTCCACGAAAAGGGGGTGCCATACTGTAAACGGGCTGAGATTATACCCTGTGAACCTGATGCGGGTAATGCCGCCGTAGGAAAGACAGATAAAGGCTTTTCCCTCCTTTTGCGTGTAAAAATGAAAACAGATACAACGTATCGCTATCCGACAGCACTTACAATCGCCGGTTCAGACAGCGGCGGCGGAGCCGGTATACAAGCAGATATTAAAACATTTTCTGCATTAGGAGTCTATGGCGCTTCTGTGATAACATCCGTTACTGCCCAGAATACACAGGGAGTCAGAGGTATTCAGGCTATTTCTCCCGAGATATTGAAAGGACAGTTGGATGCAGTCTTTGAAGATATTACAATTGACGCAGTCAAGATTGGCATGTTGCATAATAAAGCCGCTGCAGAGATTGTTGTAGATACGATAGATAAATTTTCTCCTTCCTATATAATTTTAGATCCGGTGATGATCTCCACCAGCGGTAATAAGTTATTGCACGATGATGCTATTCATATTATTGTACGCGAACTATTCAAACGAACGACACTGGTGACACCCAATATCGATGAAGCTGAATTTCTTTCGGGTATAAAAATCTCCTCTGAGAAAGAAATGGAGCAGGCTGCCAATAAACTACTTGCGCTGGGATGTCGTGCCGTCCTGATGAAAGGCGGTCATTTAAAAGGAGATAACATGACTGATATATTGTATGTTACCAATTCAACTCCTCTCCGACTTTCGGCAGAAACAATAGCAACAACAAATGGGCACGGAACCGGTTGTACATTGTCTTCCGCCATTGCGGCTTATTTAGCATTAGGTAAGAATCTACAGGAAGCAGTGAAATTAGCCAAAGAGTATATAACAAAAGCCATTTTTGCCGGAAAAGATGTAACAACCGGTCATGGACACGGGCCTTTGAATCATTTCTTTGCTCCGATACCTTTGGCAAAAATAAAAACGAATGGGTTATGAAACTGATCGTTATTACAACACCTCATTTCTTTGAAGGTGAAAGCCGGATATTATCCCTTCTGTTTCAGGAAGGTATGGAAAGATTACATCTACGTAAACCCCAAAGTAATATAGATGAATTACGACGGCTGCTGGAGACTATACCACCGGAATACTATCCACGTATTGTATTACACGATCATTTCGAACTGGTTCTGGAATATAAACCGGTTGGTATCCATTTGAACAGCCGGAATTATTCGGTTCCGGAAGGATTTAAAGGAAACATCAGTCGCTCTTGTCACTCGCTGGAAGAAATCCATGAGAACCAGAAACTGGCTTATGTATTTCTCAGTCCTATTTTTCAAAGCATATCCAAGGAGGGTTATGGTAGTGGGTTCCCAATGGAAGTACTACAAAAAGCGGCCTCTGATGGTATTATCAATGAAAAAGTGATAGCCCTCGGAGGGATGGACCAAACGACTATCCCTTTGATAAAGCCACTTAACTTTGGCGGAGTAGCTGTTTTGGGGGCCTTATGGGGAAATGAACCTTCCGGAAACCAAATTGAACCAATTATAGAACGATATAAACAATTAGCTTTATGGCAATAGAATATAAAATAAACGGACCTGCAAACAGAGGCCGTTTCATTCCTCATACCAATGGGGAACGTCTGATGTTTATCACTCACCGGACATCCAAGTATACAGAAGCCGAGGAAGTTAAAATGGTTCTGGACGGAGGTTGTTCATGGGTTCAACTCCGGATGAAAGAGAATATGAATATTTTCACAGCCAGGGAGATCGGTCAGTTAATCAATATGCATACTACCCCATGTGTATATTGTATCAATGATAACATAAAAATAGCTTTACGGTGTGGTGCAACAGCTGTCCACCTGGGAAAAGAAGATATTCCGGTGTCTGAGGCCTGGAAGAAAACCGACGAGTTCCTTACTCCGGATGAAACCTTTTACATCGGTGCCACGGCTAATACTTTTGAGGATATAAAACGTGCCGTTGAACAAGGAGCTTCTTACATCGGATTAGGCCCGTTTCGTCATACGGAGACAAAAAAGAAATTAAGTCCGGTCCTGGGATTGGAAGGATATCAAAAAATAATACAACAATGCAAGGATGCCGGTTATAATATACCGATATTTGCAATCGGAGGTATTTGCCTGGAAGATGTCGGGGCATTAATGCAAACCGGCATAACAGGTATAGCTGTCTCCGGGGCAATTATCAATGCGGATGATCCTGTAGAAGAAACACGCCGCTTTATTAATGAAATAAATAAATACTAAAATATACATCAATGGCAAACAAGAAGAATACGATGCGTATAACCTATCCGTCATCGGAGAAAATATATGTACCGGGTGAGATCAATAAGATCAAGGTGGGAATGCGTAAAATCAAATTGCTGGATACTGTAACCGTTGAAGAAAACGGGGAAAAGACTTTCAAAAAGAATAATCCGGTAATCGTATACGATACCAGCGGTCCTTTTTCCGACCCGAAGATAAATATTGACATAACAGCCGGTATTCCCCGTATCCGTGAAGAATGGTGCAGTAAACGTAAAGATATCGAACAATTAAGCGAACTTACATCCGAGTACGGTCGTAGTCGTCTGGAAGACAAGAGCCTGGATGAGATCCGTTTCCCCAAACATCATCTGCCCTATCGTGCTAAAGAAGGGAAGAACATTACTCAGATGTACTACGCTAAACGCCGCATCATAACTCCCGAAATGGAATATGTGGCTATCCGCGAGAACCAGCAGATCGAAGCACTGGGTTTAAAATCATATATAACGCCCGACTTTGTCCGCAAGGAAATTGCAGCCGGACGTGCTATCATCCCGGCCAATGTCAACCACCCGGAAGCCGAACCGATGATTATCGGAAAGAAGTTCCTGGTAAAGATCAATACCAATATCGGCAACTCGGCTTTGTCATCGGGTATCAGTGAAGAGATAGAGAAAGCTGTATGGAGCTGCAAATGGGGAGGCGATACATTGATGGACCTTTCTACCGGTGATAATATCCATGAAACCCGCGAGTGGATTATCCGTAACTGTCCGGTTCCGATGGGTACCGTACCTATCTACCAAGCTTTGGAAAAAGTGAACGGTGATGTGGAAGCTTTAAACTGGGAAATCTATCGTGACACTCTGATTGAACAGGCCGAACAAGGTGTCGACTACTTTACTATTCATGCCGGCCTGTTGAAGAAGCATGTGGACCTGACTGCTACCCGCTTGTCAGGTATTGTTTCGCGCGGAGGTTCCATTATGGCCAAATGGATGCAGCTACACAATCAGGAAAACTTCCTGTATACCCATTTTGCTGAAATATGTGATATCCTGAGCCGTTACGATGTCGCAGTATCCATTGGCGACGGACTTCGTCCGGGCTCTATCTATGATGCAAACGATGCAGCGCAATTTGCCGAATTACATGCCATGGGAGATCTGACAAAAATTGCCTGGGAGAAATTCGTGCAGGTTATCATTGAAGGTCCGGGACACGTTCCAATGAATAAGATCCACGAGAATATGAAAGAACAGCAATATGCCTGTCACGGAGCACCTTTCTACACGTTAGGCCCGCTTACAACAGATATTGCTCCCGGTTACGACCATATTACTTCTGCCATAGGTGCAGCGCAGATAGCCTGGCATGGCACAGCTATGATCTGTTATGTTACACCGAAAGAGCATCTGGGATTACCAAATAAAGAAGATGTACGTAACGGAGTTGTCGCATATAAGATTGCCGCTCACGCTGCTGACTTGGCAAAAGGACATCCCGGTGCCCAGGTTCGCGATAACGCATTAAGCAAAGCCCGTTTCGATTTTCGCTGGAAAGACCAGTTCAACTTGTCGCTCGATCCGGAACGTGCCTTGCAATATTATAAAGAAAGTGCAGTTACCGATGGTGAATACTGTACGATGTGCGGTCCGAACTTCTGTGCCATGCGCTTGAGCAAAGACTTACACAAAGAATGTAAAGATTAATACTTAGCGGGCGGTCGTAAGGGCCGCCCCTACTAAACGCTCTGCAAGCGCATACCCTTCATTATATAAAGCTTCCAACCGATCCGGATTACTGTCTGTCCGTCCTACTTCTATCTTCTTTTCCGGACGGATCACAAAAACCTTTCCTTCCGCTTCCAGTTGATCGATATAATCGAGTACCTCATTGTATCGTTTATATCTTAGTTTTAGTTGTTCGCGTATAGCAGGATACTGTTTATAAATAAAACCGGGAAGATAAAAGTCTTTGTCTTTTTTGCGGTATCCTTTATTGCGGGTCAGAATAACGACATTCTTATGAAAACCTTCATCAATAGCATGTTGGATAGGTATAACATCGCAAACACCACCATCTACCATCGGAATACCATCCACATACGCTACCGGACACAATACCGGCAACGAGCAGGAAGCACAACAGATATCTACCAGACGGTCTTTATCCTGTTTCTCTTCAAAATACTCCGCTTTACCCGTTAAACAGTTGCTGGTAACCATGACAAAACGATCTTTCGACTTGAAGTAAGTATCGAAGTCGAGCGGATAATCCTGTTCCGGATATGTATAGAACAAATATTTCATATCGATATAGCCCCGACCACTCAAAAAGTGTCGAAGGCCTATATAATTATATTTTTTCAACAGATCGATATTACTGTATTTTGAACGTCCCCGCTGGCGGGAAGCATACGAAATACCGTTGCTGGCTCCTGCCGATACGCCAATCGTATAGGGAAACCAGATATCGTGATCCATAAAATAGTCTAATACACCGACCGTGAAGATGGCACGCATCCCCCCGCCTTCCAATACAAGTCCTGTTTGATTATCTATTACCATAACTCTAAAATTAATAAGCCATTGCCTGGTTCACACCGGACAATGGCCACAAAAATATAATAAATCAGCGATAAAAAATAGTCTCTTTATAGAATAACTTCGTTCACTAATGGACGATTAAGACGGAAGTCTTCGATATTCTGTAAGGTTGTTTCCGCAATATTATGCATTGCCTCTTTGGTAAAGAAGGCCTGATGAGAAGTCACGATCACGTTATTGAAAGAGAGCAAACGTGCCAGTACATCGTCATCAATAATTTTGTCGGATTTATCTTCGTAGAAGTAGTCACCTTCTTCTTCGTACACATCCAGTCCGGCTGCCGAAATCTTCTTTTCTTTTAACCCTTCTATCAGTGCATTGGTATGGATCAGCTGACCACGACCGGTATTAATGATCATTACGCCGTCTTTCATTTTATCGATCGATTGGTCGTTGATCAGATAACGGGTTTCTTCCGTCAGCGGACAATGCAATGAAATTATATCCGATCTATGATATAATTCATCCAATGTTGTATACGTGATCCCTTCTTCTTCTGCGAATTTATAGTCAGGATATAGGTCATAAGCAAGAATATGCATACCGAATCCTTTCAATATCTTGATCAGTATCTTGGCGATCTTTCCTGTTCCGATAATACCGATCGTTTTTCCATGCATATCGAATCCCATCATCCCGTTCAGCGAAAAATTACCATCACGGGTACGCCAATAAGCACGGTGTATTTTACGATTTAACGAAAGCATTAATGCCAACGAATATTCGGCGACTGCATACGGTGAATAAGCCGGGACACGTACTACCGGAAGTTTTCCTTTGGCCGCTGTCAGGTCTACATTATTGAAACCGGCACAACGTAGCGCCAACAGTTTAACACCATTATCTGCCATTGCATCGATAACGGCTGCATCAGCTGTATCGTTTACAAAGATACAGACCACATCAGCCTCTTTCGTCAGGACAACATTGTTAGGGTTAAGATGTCCTTTAAAATATTTGATATCGTAATTAAAATGCTCATTTACTTTATCGAAAGAAGCTATATCGTAAGGTTTAGCTCCAAAAAATGCAATCTTGTATGACATACTTGTTTTATTTGTTTTAATTAAAACAGAATAAAGAGGTAGAATGTTGAAGAAAAGCGTTGGTATATTTAATAAATACATCTACTTTTACTTCCGTTTTAAACAAGAAGAATATATGCATCAACCTGTTAGGAAAGTAATAGTAACAGGTGTCATTCTTTTAGCGGTTTTGGTTTTACTTTTGTTTTCCGTACGGAATATATTCATACGGCAATACATTGGTCATAAACTGGAAAAGTTAGAAAAGACACGCCGGATATCTATTCATTATGACGATATTAAGATGATTGGTCTGAGCGGTATACAGATCGAAGGGGTGTCTGTGATCCCGCAGGATGCAGATACTTTTTTACAAAGCCATTCTTTCCGGATGAAGCTGGACCGTTCTTCTCTTCTTCTTTTAAAAATTTCTGTAAAGAGTATTGAAGCCGATGGAGTGAACATTTCCTTTATTAAAAAGGATACAACTTCTAATTTTGATTTCCTGTATCATACTGCCACTTCCCGGAATGTTACAGTCCGTACTGAAACAGAACAGAATTTTGCGCGAAAGACAAGCCGGCTGTTTAGTCTGCTCTTCAAATTACTGCCTGACAATGCGACTTTACGTAATCTAAGTGTTTCTTATCTGAATAAAGGGGATGAACTCGTGATAGAAATACCTTCGCTGGTCATTAAAGATAGTCGTTTCACTACCGGAATACGAAGTACGGAAAATGGAGTACAAAGCGAATGGGTTTGCGAGGGGGTGTTACAGGAGAGAGAAAAAAAGATTGAAGCCAGGTTACATGCCAAAGAGAATACGAAGATTACCCTCCCCTTTTTGAACTACCGCTGGGGAACACAGATACAGTTCGATACATTGGCGTTCAAACTGGAGGAACTATTACAAAAGAACGATTTACATGCTGTCCGGGGACAGGCGAATATCAGTGGGCTGACACTTCATCAACGACGTATTTCTCCCGACACGGTTTTACTGGATCGGGGAACTATCGATTGCCAGGTGAATATCGGCAAGAACTATCTGGAGCTGGATAGTGTCTCCCGGATAAACTTTAACCAATTGGATTTCCACCCTTATCTAAAAGCAGAGAAAGATTCCGATTGGCATATAACCGCCTCAGTAAATAAACAAGATTTTCCCGCGAATGATTTATTTGTCTCTTTACCTAAAGGGTTGTTCAATAATCTGGAAGGATTGAAGGCCAATGGAACATTATCTTATCATTTTCTATTGGATGTCGACTTTTCCTCATTGGATAGCTTGCAACTGGAGTCATCGCTTACTGCCCGTAATTTCCAGATCACTCAATATGGGAATACCGATCTACGCAAGATGAACGAACCCTTCGAATATACAGTTTACGAGAATGATGAACCGGTACGCACATTCGAGGTAGGTGAAGGCAATCCTTCTTTCCGCCCTTTCCTTATGGTATCACGTTATTTGCCGCTGGCGATTATGCAGAGTGAGGATGCTGGTTTCTTTTACCATAATGGTTTTATCCCGAGTGCGATTCGCGAGTCCCTGATACTGGACCTGAAAGAACGGCGTTTTGCCCGGGGCGGAAGTACATTAAGTATGCAGTTGGTAAAGAATGTCTTTTTGAGCCGTAACAAGACAATTGCCCGTAAACTGGAAGAGATATTGATTGTCTGGCTCATAGAGAGTAACCATCTTACTTCTAAGGAACGAATGTTTGAGGTTTACCTGAATATTGTCGAATGGGGACCGTTTGTCTATGGTGCGGCCGAGGCTTCGCATTTTTACTTTGCCAAAGAGCCATCGGCTCTGTCTTTAGGAGAATGTATCTTCCTTGCCAGTATCATACCCAAACCGAAACATGTCCGTTACTGCTTTGACGGCTTACAACTGAAACCTTATTATACGGAGTTTTATCAGGTGATACTTAGCCGTCTGGTTGATCGTGGATTAATAACACCCGAAGAGGCTGAAGGGGTACGGCCGGAAGATTTGAAAATAACAGGTCCTGCTAAATATTACTTAGCAGGACCCGATAATGATCAGACAAATTAATGACTGAAAGCATTTATCTTTTATTCGGTTTGTTGTTTATCATTCTCAGGCTTTCCTTCTTGCAGTTTACGTTCTTTTCGATCTTCCCACCAGACAAAAGATAAACCGATAATAATTACCCCTGTGATAATCATATATACATATATATTCATAATTATACCTCCTTCTTTTTATTTTCTGAATTACTAATTAAAGCAAATCCTACAAGTATTAAGAAAAATGAGAAAAATGCTCCTAAACTATATATTACCCATCTATTAATAGGTTCCTTTACAATACTACTCAAGATAATTCCTCCTATTACCAGTTTGGAGATGTCGAGGAAGAATTCTCCTACTCTTTCTTTTAATTTCATAGTTACATGGTTTTAATAAGTTAAACATGGCATCAAAGATAAAGATTGTTTATCAATAAACAAATGAGAACGAACATTTATTATCCAAAGTCTATAACAACATTCGTACCCTTGTTCACTTCGGAATGTATGTCCACCTGAGCCCCATAGGAATTCAAAATGCGTAGTGATAAACTAAGACCGATACCATGTCCGGCAAACTCACGGGTATTACTCGCACGATAAAATGGCTGATAAATACGTTTCATCTCTTCCGAAGGAATACCGATACCTGAATCTTCGATGGTCAGGACAGAACCTTTCAGACGCATTTCGACGGGTTTCTCACCTGAGTATTTACAGGCATTGTTCAAGATATTGCCGATAGCGATCTTTAATAGGTGGGGATTCGCTTCCAGGCAATAGGCAAAGGTATCGGTTGTAAAACGGACCCGGTTACCGACAAACTGCATCAGGAAATCAGCCAGCATAATATTTTCAGTGGCATTCTTTAATATCTCTTTATCACCGTGAGAAAGGAAAAGAAGATGTTTCATCAACTGGATGATACGTTTAGTTTCCGAAGCGATACGCTGTAAAGCAGCCTGGTATTCTGCCGGAGTTCGTTCTTTTAATAAGCTGATTTCACACTCTCCCTGTATAGCAGTAAGCGGATTATTCAACTCATGCGACGCATTGCTTATAAAAGCTTTCTCACTTTGGTAAGCAGCATCGATACGGTCGACCATACGGGTTGCATACAATTTTCCGACAAAGTAAATAAGTATGGCACTGATAACGATCAGGGCAAGCAATAGCCAACCGATACGCTGTTGGATATCGCCCCCATATTGATTGTTGGATATCACCAGAACAATAAAGTTCCCTTCGTTATCCGGATAATAAAGAGCGGCACCCATTTTCTCTTTTTCATGAAAGGTAATCACTTCGCCGGAATAGAGCCGGGCAATCTCCTTCTCGGTCATATACCGCGATAATGCCGTATGCGACTCGGCTATGCTATCGGCATTCAATAATATTTCAGTCGCTACCGGCAAGGTTTCTTCATACCGTTTTTGTATGCGGGCATAACTTTCTTCATCCACTTCATCCTTCTCCCAATGCTTCTCGGCAGTGGCATAGGCCTTTTCTGTCAGGTAGGAATAATACAGGCGGCTAATATAGTTTGTAGCAATAAAATAGAAAACAATAGTAACAAAGGCAATGACGCCGACGGTTATTGCCGTATAAAAGAATGCGATCTTGTTTCCCGTTTTCATGCTTCCATCATATAACCGACACCCACAACGGTACGGATCAGTTTATGGTCGAAATCCTTATCTATCTTAGTCCTGAGATAATTAACATAGACATCCACTACATTCGTATTGGTATCGAAATCTTTATCCCATACATGTTTCAGCAGAGTCAGACGATTGAGGGCCGTTCCCTGGTTCAGGATAAAATATTCCAATAGACGGTATTCCTTTACGGTCAGGTCGATAACCTTCTCTCCCCGTATCGCACGATGGCCGGTCGGATCAAGACTCAAGTCGCCACATTGCAAAGAGGCGGTGGCTGTTTCAACTCCCGATCGACGTAAAAGGGCCTTTATGCGCGCCTCCAGTTCCTGAAAGCTGAAAGGCTTGACAAGATAGTCGTCGGCCCCTGCATCGAGGCCGCTGACAATATCGTCGGTAGTTCCTAAAGCTGTCAGCATAACGACTGGCGATTGATAGCCATATAGTTGCCGGTATTGGCGGCATAGCTGTAAGCCGTTCATTTTAGGCATGATGATATCCAGGATCAGAAGCTGGAAATTTTCCTTCTGCAATAACTCCCAGCCGGCTACACCGTCGTAAGCAACACTTACTTCGTGACCGAATTCCTGTAGTCCTCTTTCAATGAAAGAGGCGATATTCACTTCATCTTCTACTAATAATATTTTTGCCATCTGATATCTTGTTTACTTAGGAGCACAAATATAATCAAATTTACAACCTCCGTTGTATTAACTTTCCCTCTTTATCATATAACATCCGGCTATAAAAGGCTTCGACCATAAGCGGAAAGACGAAGAGAGTGAAGAAGGTTGCCCCTATTAACCCACCAATGATAACAATAGCTAACGGGCGTTGACTTTCGGAGCCTATCCCATGACTAAGTGCAGCCGGCATCAAACCGATTGCCGCCATAGAAGCCGTCATCAGTACAGAACGGACACGGTCTTTCACACTCAATTTGACAGCATCCGGCAAGGGGGTTCGTGCTTTCAGGTTCCCTTTGATATCAGAAATCATGATAACCCCGTTCTGGATACAGATACCGAATAAGGCGATGAAACCGATCCCTGCCGAGATAGAGAAATTAAAACGGGTAATCAACAGGGCAATGATCCCTCCTACCGCTGCATAAGGCACATTCAATAATACCAATCCGGCATCACGGGCATTACCGAACAAGACGAACAGGATAACGAAAATAATAGCAATACTGACAGGAACCACCTGTGCCAGTCGTTTGGTAGCACGTTGCTGGTTTTCAAAGTCGCCCGTCCACTTTAATGTGTAGCCGTCGGACAGTTTCACTTGTTTGTTCACCTTCTGCCGGGCTTCGGCTACGGCTGTCCCCATATCACGTCCACGAACGGAGAATTTCACAGCACAGAAACGAGCATGGTTATCCCGGTAAATGATCAAAGGACCGGTTATCGTGTGGATATCGGCAAGTTCTTTGATAGGAACCATCGTTCCGTCGCGGGCAGGGACGAGAATCTTTCCGATCTCGTCTTCACTCCGGCGGAAGGAAGATTCATAACGAACCATGATATTGAACTTCCGTTCATCTTCATAAAGTAAAGAGGCACTTTTACCACCTATCGCCATCTCGATGATAGACTGTACATCTTCCTTGGCAACCCCATAACGTGCCAGGCGCGATTCATCGAGCTCGATACGCAGTTCCGGTTGTCCGATATTACGGATCACACCGAGGTCTTCTATACCCTCGACAGTTTGCAGTACTTTGTAGACTTCGACAGCTTTCTTTTCCGATTCGTAAAGGTCTTTACCGAACACCTTTACGGCAATAGAACCCTTTACGCCACTTGCCGCTTCTTCCACATTATCGGTAATCGGCTGGGAGAAGTTAAAGTCGACACCCGGATAGATAGCCAGATTTCCTTCCATCTTTTCAATCAACCGGGCTTTGGTCAGCTTACTTTTCCATTCTTTTTCAGGATAGATATCCACATGAAATTCTATGTTGTAGAAACCGGTGGCATCCGTACCGTCGTTGGGCCGTCCGGTCTGCGAAAGAACCTGACGTACTTCCGGATAGGAAGCCAGGCCACGGCGCATCTGGTTGGCCAGTTTAACGGATTCGTCGAGCGAGATACTTTGTGGTAAGGTAGCACGGATATAGATAGAACCCTCATTTAATTGGGGAAGAAACTCTGTACCCAGCAACGTAAAGCTCCATAAGCCGACAGCGGCTACCAGGGAGGCAATACCGATCGTCGTTTTCTTATGGGCATGGCAACGGTCAAATATAGAAACGGATACCCGGTTTACCCACGACAGGAACGGGTTATGTTTTTCGCGTACATTCTTCTTCAATAACATCGACGAAAGTACCGGAACCAGTGTCAGGGTAAAGATCAACGCTCCTAACAAAGCAAACCCTAACGTATAAGCTAACGGGCTGAACATCTTTCCTTCCACCTTCTGAAAAGCGAAAATAGGAACCAGCGCCGTAATAATGATCAATTTAGAAAAGAACACCGCCTTAGCACGGTCTTTTGCCGTATGACGGATCAGTCCCATCTTACTCATCACATTGAAAGCCGGCATACCTACTTCGCGTGCTTTCTTGTCGAGTGCGACAAAAAGCCCTTCCACCATGACGACTGCCCCATCGATAATGATGCCGAAGTCGATGGCTCCCATCGAGAGCAGGTTTGCACTCATTCCCATCGCCCGAAGACAGATAAAGGCAAAGAGTAGCGCCAACGGGATAATAATGGATACGATCACCGTTGTACGCCAGTCTGCCATAAAAATCAACACAATGAAAGTGACAAGCAAAATACCTTCGATAAGGTTGTGTGTTACTGTGCGTACCGCCAGATCCACCAGGTCTTCACGATCATAAAAAGCAACGATCTTTACATCTTCGGGAAGAGCATTCTCCTGGATATCTGTAATCTTTTCTTTCAGGGCGGCAATAACCTCTCCGGGATTTTCTCCCTTCCGCATAACAACAATTCCCTGAACAACGTCGTCTTCATCCATGCGCCCCACCTGTCCCAGACGCGGCAGGCTCGATTCGCTTACGGTAGCCAGATGTTTTACCAGGATAGGCGTACCGTTGATATTCTTGACAACGATATTCTCTATTTCTTTCGTATCATTGATCAGGCCGATGCCTCGTACCACATAGGCCTGCGAACTTTTGGTAATCACGTCGCCCCCTACATTAATATTACTCTTGGCTATGGCATCATAGAGTTCGAGGGTGGTTACATCATAATTGATAAGCTGGTTCGGATTGACACTCACTTCGAATGTCTTCACTTCACCCCCGAAGCTCACAATATCGGCTACTCCCGGAACAGCACGCAATTTACGTTCGATCACCCAGTCCTGAAAGGTTTTCAATTCGCGTACAGAACGCTTATCGCTTCGCAGGGTATAACGGAATATCTCGCCCGTAGGCCCGTACTGAGGTTGAACTTCCGGCGTAACACCTTCAGGTAAGTCGGCGTCATTCAGCAGGTTATACACTTGCTGGCGGGCATAAAAGTCGTCGGCATCATCATCAAACATCACGTTGATTACCGAAAGCCCGAACAGAGTGGTACTACGGATGTCCGTCTTTTTCTGTACCGGGTTCATGGCTATTTCGATAGGGATCGTGATAAACTTCTCTATCTCTTCCGCACTACGTCCCGGCCATTGGGTTATGATCGTTACCTTCGTGTTGGTAACATCGGGGAAGGCGTCAACGGGAGTATGAACGAAACTGACAACGCCGGCGATAATGGCAATAACAGTGCAGAAGAAGATAAAGAATTTATTCTTTAATGAGAAGGCTATTATATTGTCTATGAATTTATGCATCGTTCCGTTACTTTAAAGCGTTATAAACCAAAAGAACATTCTTGTCGATAATACGATCGCCTTCCTTCAGGCCAGACTGCAGGTAGCAGTTTTTCTCTGTTTGCTTGAATACGGTTACTTCACAGGCATGCAGTTCGTTATTTTCGTCGACGCACACCACATAATGCCGCCCGTTCTCAAAAATAACGGATCGGGCATTTACGCAAGGCATTATTTCGCCTTCCTGGTTACTTTGCACATAAACGTTGGTAAACATAGCCGGCTTAAGCATATAATCATCGTTTTTCAGCTTTACGCGTATATTCATGGTCTTACTTTCATCGTTCAGGATATTATATACCTTATCTATCGTTCCTGTGAACTCTTTATTCCTGTATGCCAGTGTAGTGATACGTACCGGAGCACCTTCACGAACTTTGCTGATATCACTCTCGTACACATCGGCCATCACCCATACATTGTCGAGGCCGGAGATCGTGAAGAGTTCTTCGGTTTGGTCGGAACGTATCTGCATGTTACGGCTCACATTCTTGTCGATGACAAAGCCCGAAACAGGGGCTTTTATCTCATAAACGGAATTACCTGTAATATGATAGATGGAATACACCTCCCCGATCCGTTTCTGTTCGGCCAGTGCATTACTCACCTCCTGCTCTGCCTGAAGCATATCGCGCTCGGAAGCCATTCCGCTTTTCAACATATCCCGTGTAGCATCGAGGTTACGGTTTGCCAGGATTAGTTGCTGCTCCGCCTCCTTCCGTTGCTTTTCATAATCGGCCACCTCGGAACTGCGGATCACAGCAAGTATATCGCCTTTCTTTACATAATCGCCCACTTCTACGTTTACATCCGACACATTACCTCCGAAAATAGGATACACATTCGCCACCTGTTCAGGGTTGAAGCTGACACGGCCATTCAAGATCAGTTCGTTGTTGAGAGGGATTTCGTGTACCGTTTCTACCGATACGACTTTCAGCAGGCTGTCAGTCAATATGAGAGGGGCCGTTCCATCTTCTTGTCCGGTGGTTTTACTACCGCATGCTACGAGCAGTGGAAGTAAGAGTGCCAATACTATACAATTCTTATTTTTCATATATTTACTTCTTATTATTCATTAATAATTGAAGACATCGCTGCCTGTCACGGTGTTGATCTCTTCCATGGCGAGGAATACGTCTTTCTGTGTCTGGTATAATTGCAGGCAAGTTTCTTTATATGCCTGATAGTAATCGATAAATTCAAGCAGGCTGATATTACGTTTACGATAATTACTGTTTACTCCGTCGATGATCGTTTCGAAATCGCGTTCCAGTTCGTAATTCGATGTATTATACAGCTTCACAGCCTTTTCCAGACGGGCATAGCTGGTGAAGAGTTCCTTCTCTGCCTGCTTCCGTGCAAGTTCCTCCCTATTGGTATTTTGCAGGACGGAAAGACGGGCCGATTTGATATTTCCCTGGTTACGGTTGAATATCGGAACCGATACGCTCAGGCCGATCGCAAAGTAATTATCGCAGAAGTTACCTGCCCGGTCGTAAGAACCTTTCAAGCTGACTTCGGGAAAAGCGAGCGATTTTTGGAGACTAACATTGGCACGCGACACTTGTATATTAGTATGTGCCATTTTTATGTCAGGACGTTCAGCCAGACGATTGTTCAGTTCGATAAAAGGGATGGAGGCTATATCGACCTGGTTCAATACCGATTCATCGAAAACAGGTTCGAAAGACTCGGAGGCATTCAGTCCCAACAGTAGTTTCATATCGCCTTGCAGGGAGATCAATTGATTGGATGCTTCGTTCCTCTCCTGCTGCAGGGATAACAGAAGAGCCTGTATCCTCGACTTTTCCAGTAACGAGATATTCCCTTTCGCATTCTGTTCTTTCATTACTTCCAATAATTGTTGCAGGTAAACGATCTCTTTATCGTAGACGGAGAGTGACTTCCCGGTGTAGTATAGTTCGATAAATTTGCTGTTAAGCTCGCTACGTAGCGTCCGTAGAACTTCTTCAAACTGATAGACAGCCATTTCCTTGTTCAGCTTTTCCACACGGACACGTTTGTTGCGTTGCCCGGCAATATAGATAAGTTGTTCAACTTCGACAACAGCCTCTCCTTCCCGTCCCATATCGAAATATTTGCCGTTCAGACGATTGTAAACATTCTGCTCGAGTGAGATGACAGGGTTTTCAAAGAGACGTGCCTGGATAACTTCGGCTTCGGCCCTGTCGATATTGTAACGTTCGGCAATCAGTTCCAGGTTGCAGGTGGTGAAACGTTGTCCGGCTTCCTGCAAATTAAGTTTTGTCGTCTGGTCGTCAGCTCGCATATTAAAGGTAAATACCTGTAAAATAAATGATAGGAGAATGACTCGTTTGTTCATTTGCTTCTGTTTTTTGGAAGCAAAGGTATAAGGAGGGGGGTGTTTTAGCCTTGTGTATCCGATTAGAATATTCTTAAGTGAAATTAGATTTTGATTAGAAGATTGTCAGCGACTTATTTTCATACGGTAAGGAGGAATTGGTTGTAAATGGTCGATATCGAGATAAGGAGGGCATTTGGGATAGATAAGATCTAAAAAACGCAGATCGATCGCACAAGGAACCTCTTCCAGACGGACACGGGCAATTCCTTTTTTCTTAAATCCCAGCAATTGGGCAGCACTGGCAGACACATCGATAATTCTTCCTTTACGATGCGGACCACGATCGGTGACACATACGATAACGCTTTTCATATTATCGAGGTTGGTGATACGAAGGAAAGTACCGAAAGGATATGTGCGGTGGGCAGCTACCAGTTCGTCTTTGTCATGAACACGGCCACTGGACGATTTCCGGCCGTGGAAACGTTCGTGATAATAAGAAGCAAACCCTTCCTCTTGCCCCCACGCAACCCCTACGCTTTGTAAAGCGATGAAAAGGAGTATTATATGGGACAGGCGGAAGGGCATGTGCAAATATAATAACTAATTTGTATTTATTGGAGAAGTTTTCCGTCATATTCACCGGTCAGCGTATTCAGGAAGGCTACGATCTTTGCAGTTTCCGTATCTGAAATATGGCGTCCGATCTGGAATTCATGCATTACCTGAATAGCATCCTCGATGGTAGTGATTGTTCCGTCATGCATATACGGCGGAGTGATCATTACATTACGTAGCGTCGGTGTTTTGAACTTATGGCGATCGGCCTCATTCTTTGTTACAGACCAGCGTCCGTTGTCACCATCTGTCAAACCGGTACCACGGTAATCGAAATAGTTATCTTTGATACCCATATATTCGTACGACTGTCCGCCGAGGTTCATACCTACATGGCAGGTTGCACATTTGTTATCTTTAAATAACTGGTAACCTTCCAGTTCTTCAGCGGTAAGTGCATTCTTATCACCTCTCAGGTAATTGTCGAAACGGCTCGGGGTAAGCAATGTCTTTTCAAATTCAGCAATAGCCTCCGTTACGGTCGATTCGGTAAAACCTTCCGGGAATACTTCCAGAAAACGTTTACTGAGTTCCTTATCGTCTGCCAGTTTAGTACAGATTTCATCAAATGAAACGCTGCCCATCTCTACCGGATTCAATGGAGGTCCCGCAGCCTGTTCCTTCAGGTCGGCAGCACGTCCGTCCCAGAACTGAACGAAATTAAGCGCAGCATTGTACACCGTCGGGGCATTCACTCCACCGAATTGCCCGTGGATACCTTCTGAATATTGTTTGCGATCGACACCTCCTGTATTCAGTCCGTGGCAGGTAGCACAAGAGATCGTGTTATCACCCGACAAGCGAGTATCGTGATATAAATCAAATCCTAAAGCAACTTTTGCCGGGTCGGTTGCGATGGAAGCCATCAACGGTTGAACCGGTTCGTTTGCAAACTCTTCGGCAACAGTAGGCGATACATAGTTGTTTTTACGAGCTTCTTTCGCCCAAGCGATAATAACCGCCTTTTCGTCATCGTTCAGATTAGTACCCCAGTGCATGGTGTAGTATTTAGCAGGAGGCATTGAACCACTGAGTGCAGTGTTCTCTACTTTTGCCAAATCCACTTCGGACACGGCTTGTCCGTTGTCAAGGGCCGTAATCATGGCGGTCAGGTCCAGATAGTGTGTCCCTTCTTTCATATCAGCCTGTACGACCGGACCGATAATCGGAAGTTTACCGTAGAATGGAATGTTTGCTGTGGCAGAGTGACATTCCAGACATCCGTTGTTACGAATAATAGAGGCTACCTGCTTTGCCTTGTCGCCTTCAAGTTTCTTATACTCATTGGATGAGCATGAAGGCATCGTTAAAGCTAATGTAAGTAGTCCGACAGGAAGTACTGCCATTTTACTAAGACTAGTGTTGCGCATAATTATTGGTTGTTTAAGATTTGTTTAATGCAAATGTAGATATATTTATTAATATATGTTCAGTAAGCCGATAGGTTTTATTTATCGGGTGATAAGCATAGTCTATGAGGAAATGAGTAATAAGGGACTAATGTGCCAATTTAGAAAAATGTGAAGCCAAATGACAGGTTTTGTAGGGGTGGGGTTTGCCCACCCTTTGCGACAA
>OGPA01000898.1_pt1 | contig 27210 bp, 25 predicted proteins | sample 1552841 | NCBI WGS metagenome assembly OGPA01 (sample SAMEA2579916, study PRJEB22360) | human gut metagenome | reverse complement strand
GAAAGCTCGTAGCCAATCGAAATACTGTCCGTATTATAGCGGCAGTAATCGCGCTGATACTTGATCTTGCCCATCACTTCGCCCGTTTCGCGCAGGGTGATGGCAAAGGCATACGGGTCGTCTGCGGCGCGCCTCAATTCACTCTCCGCCTCCGCCGGTGTAGAAACCGGCTTGGAGCCCGCCCGCAGCATGGTATCCGCATCGGCGGCAAACAGCAGAAAGCCGCTCATGTCCTGCATGGAAAAGCGTCTAAGGCGCAGGCGCGGCGTTAAGATTTCCGCTTTTCCGAGTGTATCACCGCGCATTGTTCGGCTCCTTCGGCAATGCCGCGCCGCGCGGCAAAATGAAATTCAGTGCGTGCGGCAGAATGTTGTATTCCTCGCTTTTCACCTTGATGCACAAGCCGTCCATATTGCTGACGACTTCATTTTCGCTTTGAATTTCAATCTTCACGCCGCGACGGTAAACGAGCAGGTCGGAAAACGCCGGGTTGCTTAAATGCTCACCGCGCTTATACTTCGGCACAAGGCCCGGAATGCGGAAATAGGCGGGCTTTCGGATCAGCACAAAATCGAGCAGACCGTCGTCTATCACCGAGTTCGGCGCGCCGCAGTACCCGCCGCCATACCAGCGGCCGTTGCCCGCAAGCGTGAACAGAAATTCGCCCGTAACGGTCTCTTTTGTGCCGTCCGCATAGTAAAACGTTACGGTCATTTTGTCCGCAAGGTGCCCCAAAAAGCACTTTGCAAGCGAAATGGTATACGCAAGCTCGCCCGAAACGAACGGCAGGTGCTTATAATAATTCATCTCCGCCGCCACCTTAGCGTCAAAACCCACAGAGCAGATATTCACGGCATCGCCGTGCTGCGTGCGGATCATATCGATGGACACAGTCTTGCCCGCCAGCTGATTTTCCGGGTTCAAAAACACTTCGCGCTTGCCGAATGAGCGCACGAAGTCGTTGCCGCTGCCGCACGGGTATACGCCCACGGCGGCGTTTTTGTGAAACTCCGCACCGCGCACGACCTCCAGCACCGTGCCGTCGCCACCGACAGCCCAAATGCGCACCGCATCGCCCTTTTCGGCGGCCGCTCTTGCCAGCTCCTCGCCATGGCCCGCGCGCTGTGTGAGGTAAATTTCCGGCTCTTCCTCGTGCGTGGCATGCACGGCGCGGATGCGCTCCATAAACTGCACGGTATGGTCGTGCTTGCCGGCTTTTGGGTTGATGATATAAACATTCCGCATATGTACCCTCCCCTAAAGCATTTTTTATGCCTTAAAATACATGTAATACTGGCAGCGGATCATGCCGTTGTAGAGCTTGCGGCGGCGGTCGGCTTTTTTGCCGAAGCATGTCTCAAACCGCTCGTCCGGACTGATGGCAGCATAGCTCCAGCCGCGCTTCGGCGTGAAGACGCGCCCCATCGTTTTGTAGATGTCCTCCGCCGTTTTCACGTCTAAAAGCCGCTCGCCGTATGGCGGGTTGCAGATGACGCAGCCGAACGGGCCGTCGTTGCTGAAATCCTTGATGTCGCGCACTTCTGCGGAGATATACTGCGCAACGCCCGCTTTCTTCGCGTTTTCAAGCGTCAGGCGCACGGCCTCTGGATCAATGTCATAGCCGAACGCCAAAAAGCCCTCATCGCGGCGTTCAAGTGCCTTTGCGGCAATGCGCTCGTTGTCCCAGATATTTCCGGGGACGGCTTTCCACTTTTCCGCCGCAAAGTGGCGGCGCAGGCCGGGCGCAATGTGCATGGCAAGCATGGCGCCCTCGATTAAAATCGTACCCGAACCGCAGAAAGGGTCGATGAGCGTGCCGTCCGTACGCACACGGGAAAGCTTTGCCATGACCGCCGCAAGCGTCTCTTTGATGGGCGCTTCGTTGGAATTTTTGCGGTAACCGCGCTTGTGCAGCCCCGCGCCGCTCGTATCCAGCATAATGCTGACCTTGTCTTTCATAATTAAAAACTGAATCTGGTAGTTCGCGCCCGTCTCCGGGAAATGCTCCAGCTTATACGCCTCCTTGAGGCTTTCCACCACGGCTTTTTTGATAATGGCCTGGCAGTCCGGCACGCTCATGAGCTGACTCGATAAGCACCGCCCCTTGACCGGAAATGCGTCGTCGCGGCCGATCCACTCCGTCCACGGCAGGGCCTTCACGCCGCGAAACAGGCTTTCAAAACTTTTCGCTTCAAATGTACCGAGCAGAACGAGCACACGCTCCGCAAAGCGGGAGCGGATATTCGCGCGGGCAATCATCTCCGGGGAGCCTGCGCACAGCACACGTCCGTTTTCCGGCGCGACATTTTCCGCGCCCATATCGCGGAGCTCCTCCGCTACAAGGCCCTCAACACCCAAAAGGCAGGGCAAAACAAGCTGATATGTATGCAAAGTTATCACCATTTTCATTTCATATATTTAAGTAATTTTTAGTATACCATAAATCGCGCACTTTCGACACCGTATACAGAAAAATAAATAAAAAAATTACCCGCCGACTTTTGAAAAGCCAACGGGCAATGAATTTAAGCTTAATAGAACGTCGCAACGGGCTGCGCGGGCGCTTCGGCAGGCTCGATGTTCTGAAGCGTCAGAACCGGACCCTTGCGGCCGTAGAGCTTGTGCCACTTATACGCAACGGAAAGGCGCATGGTATACCACTTCCCGTTTTCCGGCATTTTGTCCGCGTCACACAGCGTGAGCAGACCCGCAAACTGGATATCCTCCACGCAGCAGGTCATCAGCTGGCGACCGAAGAAGAACATGCCCGGCTTCATGCGCGGGTTCACGGCCGCAAGACCCTTATACTCGACGACCTTGCCGTCGTACTTCTTCGGATCTTCGGAAAGGTCACGGTACCACAGCGCGTAATCGCCGTCTTCAATCTTTACGACCGGCGCGTTGATGTCAAACGGCAGCGGATCTTCGATCTCGTCGTATTCGACGTCGCCGTTCGTGTACTCGTAGGCGATGTCCGGACGGCGGCTGATGCCGCGCACAATCTTGTGGAACGCCATTTTGTCCATGTCCTTCGTGAAACGGTTGAACACGACCAACTCGCAGCCGGAGAGCTTATCCACAACAAGGCCGCGCATGTTGGCGTTATAAGTGAGGAATGTCGTCGCATCCGCGAACATGAATTCCTGGTAGACCGCCCAGTTTTCCGGCATGTTGTCGTACAGCGTTTTTAGCTGCCACATGCCGTTGTACTCGATGAGCACACGGGAAGCGCGATGCTTTTTCGCGAGGATGTCAAGCGTTTCGCTCGTCAGCTCGTCTTCGTCCTCAATGTTTTCCACATAGATGTTCTTCATGTAGGGGCGGGACTCGTCGTACTCCGCCTCGCCTTCCTCGCAGACGAGCAGCAAGGTACGCTGCCCGTTATTGAAACGCTTATCCGCAAGCGTTTCGTCTATAAAAGAGGTCTTGCCTGATTCGAGAAAGCCCGTAAACAGGTAAACCGGCATATCATCCATCAATATTCCGCCTTTCTGTAAGGTTCAGCCCGCATTACGCGAACAGCGCTTCGATCGCGGCCTCGTTGATGTGAGAACCAATGACGCACAGGCGGCCGATGACACCGGCGCTGCCGTTGCGCACAGAGGTCTCCTCCGGCACGTAGTCGAAATGGATCCACTCGCCGTCCCGGCCTGCGACGATGCCCTTTGCACGCAGGATCATGCCGTACTTTTCGCTGTTGTCGAGCTCCTCGAGGATGTGCTCGATCTCGTCCTTCGTGAACTTGCGGGTCGTCTCGGTGCCCCAGCTTGTGAACACCTCGTCGGCATGATGATGGTGGTGATGATGCTCGTGGTCGTGCTCATCATGGTCGTGATCGTGGTCATGGCAGCCACAGGTGCAGTGCTCGTCATGCTCTTCGTGGTCATGATCGTGGTGATGATGGTGCTCGTGCTCGTCTTCATCGTCGTCATGGTGGTCGTGGCAGCCGCAGGTGCAGTGCTCATCATGCTCTTCGTGGTCGTGATGGTGATGCTCGTGCTCGTCGTCATCGTCGTCATGGTGGTCGTGGCAGCCGCAGGTGCAGTGTTCATCATGCTCTTCGTGGTCGTGATGGTGATGCTCGTGCTCGGTCTCCTCGGCAAGGAGCTTCAGCTCCTCTTCAAGGGTATTCTTGTGCTCCATCGTCTCGAGAATCTGTGCGCCGGTGAGCTGATCCCACGGAGTGGTAATGATGGTGGCGTTCTGGTTGTGCTCGCGCAACAGAGCGACGCAGGCTTCAAGCTTTTCGGGCTTGATACCGTCCGTGCGGCTCAGAATGATGGAGTTTGCGTGCTCGATCTGGTCGTTATAGAACTCGCCGAAGTTCTTCATATACATTTTGCACTTGTTTGCATCGGCAACGGTGGTGAAGCTATTCAGCGTAACGTCTTCCATGTGCAGGTTCTGCACGGCACGGATCACATCGCTCAGCTTGCCTACGCCGGACGGCTCGATCAAAATGCGGTCCGGGTGGTAGGTCTCCAGCACCTGACGCAGCGCCTTGCCGAAGTCGCCCACAAGGCTGCAGCAGATGCAGCCCTGGCTCATCTCGGTGATTTCAATGCCGGCGTCCTGCAAAAAGCCGCCGTCAATGGCAATCTCGCCGAACTCGTTTTCGATGAGGACGAGCTTTTCGCCCTTAAAAGCTTCGGAGATCAGCTTGCGGATCAGCGTGGTTTTGCCTGCGCCGAGGAAGCCGGAAAAAATATCGATTTTCGTCATATTCTCATGCCCTTTCGCAATAATTTACGGTTTGGATAAACGCTCTTGGAGTGGCCGCAACAGGATTTCGCTTTCTGCGGAAAGCGACCAAAGGTTTCACCTTTGGAAACTGACAAGCTTTTGAAAAAGCTTGAGCAAAACTTTATTCGTTTGCTTACCGGAAGAATGGAAGTTTACTGAAACTTTCGGTCTCTCCAATCTTGTATTGTAAATCTTTCTTTTAAAAGTTGCAAGGGAAATCGATAAATGTTTACACTTTCATCATTTTCATGCGGTTTCACACCGTTTCTATCCTTCGCTTAGGTCAAAATCCTCGCTTAAAAGCGCCGCAAGCTCCGCTTCCGTCAGACTTGTCACGTCTCCGCCCGTCAATCTGCGAGACTGGTTTAAGATCGCGTCCTCAACCAAATTGCGCACCAAGCGTCCGTTGCCCGCCGTTCTGGCGTCCGTTGCCTGCCGCTTTTCGTAATATTGAAGCAGCGGCGTTTCGCATGTTTCATCGATCGTATAGCCTTTTTTCTTTGCAGTCAGCTTTGTAATGGCCAGCAGCTCCTCCGCCGTATAATCCGGAAACTCGATGATATTCGGGAATCTCGAGCGCAGGCCGGAGTTCGCCGTGAGGAACTCCTCCATTTCTTTTGTATAGCCCGCCAAAATAACGATAAGGTCTTCTCTGTGGTCCTCCATCCCCTTGACGATGGTATCGATGGCTTCCAGTCCGAAACTGTCGTCTGCGCCGCGGTACAGCGAATATGCCTCATCGATGAACAGCACGCCGCCGAGCGCAGAGCGAATGACCTGCTGCGTGAGCGGTGCGGTATGACCGACGTATTTGCCTACAAGGTCGGCGCGCGTGACTTCAATCAGCTGCCCGCCGCTCAGTACACCCATGGCTTTTAAATAGCGTGAAACAAGCCTTGCGATGGTCGTTTTGCCCGTGCCGGGATTGCCGGTAAAGATCATGTGCATGGTGGGCACATCGGCCTTCATGCCGCGCGCTTCGCGCAGCCGCTGAATGATATAGTTCTGCTCAAGCGACAGCACGTAGTCCTTCACTTCACTAAGTCCGATGATCTCGTTAAGCTCCGATTTCACTTCTTCGGCGGCTCTCGGGTCTGCCGCCTGCTTTTTCTCTTCTTCCACCGTGACGGCAAAATCCGGGAATGTGAACATAAGCACACCGTCTTTTACGCCGAGTGTGCCGGAAACGGTCTTTTCACCGTCCTTTTCCGCGCGGCGCAGCTTTTCTTCGCTCAAAAGGCGGAAGCAACGTTCCGTCAGCCGCGCCATGCTCTCCACGCCGTCGCGGCGACTGAATTTATCCGCCAAAAGCGCCGAGGCATCTTCACCAAACGTGAACGTGTAGTTTAGCTTAGCCTTTGTGCGGTCGTTTAATGCACCGAGCGCCGCTTCGCCGATCCTGAGCAGACTCTCGCGCGTGAATTCCGCCGTGCGGCAGAAATCCGTGACGGAGGACAAAAATGCCGCGCCGAACGCATCGGTAAACGCGCTGTCCTTTTGGCTCGTCAAAAAGACGAGGTACTTCCCGTTTACGGAGATTTCGCTGACAGCATCGGGCACAAGCGCCGTTCCGACATCGATGAGCATGCCTTTCTGCAAAGCATAACGCGAAGCTAATTTTAAAACGCCCGTCTCGCACAGCGCCGCCACCATGGGCAGCAAAGATTTGTGGCACTGCTCAAAATTTTCAAACAGCACAATATCGTTTTCGCCGTGCAGTGCGGAAAAAAGATCCTGTGTGAGTAATTTACCGTCTTCGGCGTTCGGGTAGCGGGAAAGGTCGATATTCGTGACCTCGCCGTTTTTCAAAACACCCTCTTTGCAGAGCGCCGCAGCCGAAGCCGCAAGCGCACTGTGCCTGCCTGTGCCCTCTTTGCCGGAGATCACGACGACCGCCGCGGGCTTGCCGTTTTCGCGCCCCGTCACGCTCGGGCGGCGAAATGCGGTGAACAGGCTGTCCAAAAATGCGTCTTGCCCAATGACCGTTCTGCCCGTCGCTTCCCTCGCCTCGCGGAACGACTGCGCGGGGTCCTGCGGCGGCTCCTCCGTGCCCTTTGCCTTCGGCTTTTTTTCTGCGTTCTCCGCTTTCGGCGCTTCTGTTTCGGGCGTGCCGGTCAGGCCCTCGGCGTCCAGCAGACGGCGCATTTCGTCCATGCTGCGCTGCGCGTCGCTCGTCAGCTTATCGAGGTCGCTGGTCTGCCGATTCAGGCTGCTCTGCATGTTGGCATTCGTTTTTTCGATGCTGTTCAAAAAATCCTCGGCGTCTTTTGCGGCGCGGCTTTTCGTGCCGCTGCCCACGTTCAGCTTTCCGCCGGAAAACAGCGCATCCAAAATGCTGTCAATATCGTTTTTCACCTAAAATCCCCTTTCTCCGGGTAAAGCTTACCGCGCTTCAATCGCTGCGACGACGTTTTTCACCAAAGCGCTGTCCGTCACTTTATATTCGTTCTCCGGGATACCCACGCCTTTCAATTTGCCGCCGAAAAAGATCTCCGGGTTGCCGCAGACGCTTGTGTCGTGCCGCAGGGAGCGCGCCGAGGCGTGTACACTGTGCGTACCGGTCTCGTTGATAAATTCCCCGACATTCTGCGTGTTGATGCCGCCGCCGGGCAGAATATCGATGCGGTCACTTGCGTATTCGATCATCTTTTTCACAGCCTTTGCGCCCTTTATCGCGCTTTCGCGCTGGCCGCTCGTCAAAACGCGCGTTACACCGAGATTGATAAGATCATCGAGTGCTTTAAATACGTCCGGCACCACGTCAATGGCACGGTGGAACACAATCTCGGCGTTCGGGTTGATTTTCTTGATTTTCCCGATAAAATCGGCGCAGCGGTCGGTGTCAACCGTGCCGTCCGGCTTCAAAAAGCCGAAGACGATGCCGTCCGCGCCTGCATTTAACAGTGCTTCCATATCGCGGCAGCAGGTCTCGTAGTCAAAGTCCGTGTAGCAAAAGCCGCCCTCGCGCGGGCGCACCATGCACATCACGGGAATTTTCAGTGTATTTTTCACGGCCTGCACCGTGCCGATGCTCGGCGTAAGGCCGCCCAAAAACAGCGCGGAATTGAGTTCAATGCGGTCTGCGCCGCCTTTTTCGGCCTGTACGGCGTCTTCAAAACAACCACAGCAAACCTCAAACAATACTTTATCTTTCATATTTATACCAACTTTCGTTTATTTGTCCTATCTGCGGCGCTTTAAAACACGCCGCTTTCTGCACTTTCGACTATTCTCACACAAATGCCTTTACAATCCTCTAAAAAAGATTATAATAGCTTTGAACGTAAAAAGAAAGATTAATCGTTAAATTCTAAAGACAGGGGACGAGATTATGTCAGATACCGTTCGTTTAACAGAAGAATTTCGCGGCGGGCTTTTGGACCTGACGCATTACGGCTACATCAGCATTGTAGATGAAAAGGGCAAGGTCATCTACTCCGCAGGCGACCCGGAGGCCATGGTTTTCTACCGCTCCGCTTCGAAGCCCGTGCAGGCGCTGCCCGTTATCGCGCATCACCTCGACGAAAAATACGGTTTTACCGATGAAGAAACCGTGCTGTTCGCAGGCTCGCATCTCGGCGAAAGCTTCCACGTCAACGCTTTGAAATCCATCATGAAAAAGGCCGACTTAAATCCGGAAGACCTCATCATGAAGCCGACCGTGCCAGGCTCTACGGAAGCAAACGAAGAGCGCATCCGTCAGGGTCTGCCAAAGTCGAAGCTCTACCACAACTGCAGCGGCAAGCACGCGGCGCTCATGCTCACCCAGCGTGAAATGGGCGGCGACGTGAAGGATTACTGGAAGGTCGGCTCCGTCGGACAGAACGAAGTGCTGCGCACCATGAGCGTGCTCTCCGAGTACCCGGAAGAAAAGGTCGTCATCGGCATCGACGGCTGCGGCGTGCCGGTGTTCGCTTACCCGATGAAGAACATCGCGACGGCATATAAGAACCTCGCGTGCATCGATACCATTAAGGACGACGTTCTGCAGGACGCTGCCCGCCGCTTTGTCCCGCGTATCCATGAATATCCGCACATGATGCGCGGCACGGGCTACCTGTGCTCCCTCATCAACCATGATGCGAACATCATCGCAAAGGGCGGCGCGAACGGCGTGTACGGCATCGGCCTTAAAAAGGAGCGCATCGGCATCTCCTTCAAGATTAAGGACGGCACCGAGGCGGTCTGGCCGCTCATCATCCGCGAGATCTTCCGCCAGATCGGCTACTATAACGCCGATACCGATAAGATGCTTGTCTCTCTTAACAACGGCGTCACCGTCAACGACAACGACACGCCCGTCGGCGAAGTGAAGACCGTGTTCACGCTTGAAAAGCACTTTTAAAATTTAATTTTCATTCAGCATTTTAGATAAAGTCTCTGCATCGATTTGTCCCGGTGCGGAGGCTTTTCCTTTTGACGCAAACGTCATCACAGAGCCGAACGCCCCGCCGCGCACGCGCGTCACCTTGCCGAGCTCGCCCATGGAAATGCCGATGAGCGGCCCGCAGAACGCAGTGGATTCATTCATCGCCGCCAGCATCACCATCACATCGCGCTCATTCTGCGGCATCACGGCGATTTTCGGCAGGTCGGCATTTAACGCCATCATACGCTTATAGCGGTCGACGATTTCCTCGCGTGCAGGCGTTTTGGCAAAATCATGGTTCGAGATAATAAGCTTCGTACCCATATCGTGCATAGCCTGAACGGTCGCCTTTGCAATGTCATCGTACTGCTCGCAAAGGAAAAGCTCTAAATCGACAAGCGGCGCACCCAAGGCGCTCAGCTGCGCGTTCATCGCAAAATAGTCCATGGGATCTATCGCTTTTTCGCCGCCCTCCGCTTTTGTACGGAATGTGCACAGCACGGGCAACGGCGCGGCTGCTTTAAAAATTTCCGGCGCGACCGCAAACATATCCTCGTCAAAATAATCGATGCGCCATTCGATAAGATCCGCCGGGGTGGTCTTGATCTCTTTTACGGCGTCTAAAACCGCTTCCGTTGTCTTCTCGCACACCGGCACACAAATTTTCATTCTGCCGCTGCCGAATACCAAATCCTTTACAACTACCTGCCGCATAGCTTTCGCTCCCTTTTTGTCAACTTGTACACAGTATAGACAATTTAAGCACAAAAGTCAAAACAAAAAGTATTTGTATCTTGTAACAGACTTCTAAATCTGCTATGATGATTTTGTAACCGCGTGACCCCTTTTTTCCTACTTATAAAATGAAAGGAGTTGGCCTTATGACCCGTTTACAAAACTCTTTATTCGTTTTTCTTTTGTGCATCATTCTGCTTTTCACCGCCTGCCAAAGCTCACCGGCATCCTCGGGCGGCGTAGATGAACCGCAAAGCACCGCATCAGAACCGAGCGCCGCCGAGACCGCAACGCTCACTGCGCGCATTGTCGATATTTCGGGCAATCTGCTTTTGCTCGCCGGTAAAGACGACGGCGTGTACCGCTGCGCAAGGCCAAAGGACGCGCCGAATGACCTCATCCCCGGCATGATGGTGGACGTCACCTACGGCGGATATATCAAAGCCATTTACCCGAGCGAGCCCGATAACGTGCAGAAGATTACCGTGCGTGAAGGCGAAACGGATGGGCGGTGCGCGCTGTATTTATCCGTGCTGCAGGAATTATTCAACACGGACGAAACGCTGCAAAGCGACACCGAATATGTCTCCGTTGACCTGACCGAGACGCCGTTGACGAAAGGCGAGATACAGGCGATCGCATGGCGGTTCGGCGAGCTTACCGAGCGCCGCCCGCTCACGTTCACATTTAAGGAGTTGCAAGACGAGGGCTACTTAGAAACGGACGAGCTTTTGTGGGAAGACGGCTGCTTATTTAAGATCACGGAGAAAAACGATGAAAACGGCACACTGACGTTTGACGCCGAAAAATGGCGTGCCGGGGACGGCGCCTCTTACTTTTTAGACTGCACTGCAAAGCAAAATAAAGACGGCACCTATGCCGATTTTGAGATCGGCGCATTCGCTGCCGCATAAAGTTATCATCAAAGAGGGAATCAACATGTTGAAAAGTCAGGAAGTTCGCAAGCTTGCGCCGGAAATGGACCCGCTGCGCATGGGCATGGGCTGGAAAGAGGAGGACCTCACAAAGCCGCAGATTTTAATTGAAAGCACCTACGGGCAGAGCCACCCCGGCTCCGCGCATCTTTTAAATTTGGCGCAGAAAGCAAGCCGAGGCGCATACGAAGCGGGCGGCAAGGGTGCGCTTTACTTTGCGACCGATATTTGCGACGGCATGGCACAGGGGCACGATGGCATCAATTATTCCCTGCCCTCGCGCGACATCATTGCCGACCTTGTGGAAATTCACGCCAACGCGACAACGTTTGACGGCGGCGTTTTCCTCGCAAGCTGCGATAAATCCGTGCCTGCGCTGCTCATGGCTATCGGCCGCATCAACATTCCGGCCGTGTTCGTGACGGGCGGTGTGATGGACGCGGGTCCCGACCTTTTAACGCTGGAGCAGATCGGCAAATACAGCGCCATGTATGAGCGCGGTGAGATCACCGAGGAGCAGTTCACGTATTACAAGCACCACGCATGCCCCTCCTGCGGTGCATGCTCGTTCATGGGCACCGCGTCCACCATGCAGATTATGGCGGAATCGCTCGGCCTCATGCTGCCCGGCACGGCGCTGATGCCCGCCACCTGCGAAGATCTTTCCGTTGCGGCGGAGGAAGCCGGCAAAACCGCCGTGGCACTCGCGAAAAAGGGCATGAAAGCGTCCGATATCGTCACGCTGAAATCGTTCGAAAACGCCATCATGGTACACGCGGCCATCTCCGGCTCCACAAACACGCTGATGCACCTGCCCGCCATCGCGCATGAGTTCGGCATTCCGCTCGACGCGGATACGTTCGACCGCATGCACCGCGGCGCGCATTATCTTTTGAATATCCGTCCCGCAGGCGAGTGGCCCGCGCAGTACTTCTATTATGCAGGCGGCGTACCGCGCATCATGGAGGAAATCAAAGACCACCTGCATCTCGATGTAATGACCGTCACGGGTAAAACGCTCGGCGAAAATCTGGAAGATTTAAAGAAAAACGGCTTCTACGAGAAGTGTGATACCTATTTAAATAAAACCGGTCTCAAGCGCACGGATATCATCCGCTCGTTCGATGATCCCATCGGCACGAACGGCGCCATTGCCATTCTGCGCGGCAACATCGCCCCGGACGGCGCGGTCGTAAAACACAGCGCCGTACCGAAGGAGATGCACAAGGCGCTTCTGAAGGCGCGCCCGTTCAACTGCGAGGAAGATGCCATCCACGCCATTTTAACGCACCAAATTCAGCCGGGCGACGCCGTCATCATCCGCTATGAAGGCCCGCGCGGCAGCGGTATGCCGGAAATGTTCTACACCACCGAAGCCATTTCGAGCGACCCGGAGCTTTCTGCCAGCATTGCGCTGCTGACGGACGGTCGCTTCTCCGGTGCAAGCAAGGGTCCCGCCATCGGCCATATTTCGCCGGAAGCCGCACAGGGCGGCCCCATCGCTTTAATCGAAGAAAACGACCTTATCGAGATCGACATTCCACAGCGTATTCTGCGCGTCGTCGGTATCAACGGCAAAAAATGCAGCGAGGAAGAAGTGCAGCGCGTGTTTAACGAGCGCCGCAAAGCGCTGCCACCGTTTAAAAGCCGCTACACGCACGGCGTTTTAAAGCGCTTCACGCAAACGGCACACTCCCCCATGCAAGGCGGTTACATGGACTAAACCGAATCCTAAAAGCCTGCGTTATGCAACTCTCATTTTGAGACCCTGCACAAAGCAGGCTTTTCTTTTTCAAAATTCACCATGTATATACGTATAAATATACATTAGTTTGTGCATTATTCCGCTTGATTTTTGAATGGAATCGGCGTAAAATACATTCATCTTCAAAATTATACAAGCCAAAGCTTAAAGGTATATTGCGGAAGGGTGAATGTAAAATGAAAATCAAAAAGGTTTGCGCTTCATTTTTAATTGGCGCTATGATGCTCTCACTTGCGGCATGTTCGGGCAGTACGAAGAAGATTGAAAGCCCGGCGGACTTTGAGGGCGCGAAAATTTCCGTGCAGACGGCAACCTCCGCGCACGAAAGCATTCAGGATATGCAGGACGAGGGCATGAACATCAACGTGCTGCCGTACGAAAAGGTGACGCAGTGCTTTGACGACCTCGCACTCGGCCGCGTGGATGCCGTGTACGTGGACAGCGTCGTTGCAGGTTACTACCTCGCGGAGGACGACACGAAATACCAGAAAACATGGACGAGCGAAACCGGCGAGCCAATCGGCGTATGTCTTAAAAAGGGCAACGACGATTTGAAAGAGCTCATCGAAGGCGCGATTGATACCTTATATTATGACAGCACCATGGCGCAGCTTTCCGAAAAGCACTTCGGCTCCGCCGCCGATGTGGACGGCGTGCGCAATGTGACGGAAAAGCCGGTGCTTGACCTTTCTAAGCTTAAAACACTCAAGGACGGCACCTTAACCGTCGGCGTGGAAGTCGGCTACCCGCCGATGGAGTACACCGATGACGCAGGGCTTGAATATCAGGGCTTCGACATCGACTTTGCAAAAGCGCTCGGCGAAGTGCTGGGCGTAGACGTCGAGTTTGTCAACACCGCGTGGGACGGCATTTTTGCGGGCCTTGATAAAGAGCAGTACGACGTCATCATCTCGTCCGTGTCCATTACGCCGGAACGTCAGGCCGCGTATGACCTTACGGAACCGTATGTCTCGAACCAGCTTGTCATTGTCACGTTGAAGTAAAAACGCTGATTTTACCCACAAATCTTGAAAAATACCTATGTATATATGTATAAATATACATTAATTTGGCAGTTTCGCTATTGACCCAAACGGGTTTTGGGGGTAGAATACAAGTATTCTAATCGATTGGTACAGTGAAACGACTGTATCTCTTTATCGGGGAAAATTGAGAAAGAAGGACAAAACACATGAAAATGAAGAAAATCCTTGCTGCCGTGCTCGCCGGCGTAATGGCACTCTCCGCCACCGCATGCAGCAGCTCCAGTACAAAGAAGATCGAAAGCCCGGACGATTTCGCCGGCGCCAAAGTCAGCGTGCAGACCGGCACCACCGCCCACGACGCTCTGCAGAAAATGCAGGAAGAGGGCGTTGACGTCGAGATTCTCCCGTATGAAAAGATCACGCAGTGCTTTGATGACGTTTCGCTCGGCCGTGCAGATGCCGTGTACGTAGACAGCGTTGTCGCGGCGTATTACCTCGCAGACGACGACTCTAAATTCCAGAGCGTTTGGAAAAGCGACGAAGGCGAACCGATGGGCGTCTGCATCAAGAAAGGCAACACAGACCTTTTGGAGCAAACCGAAAACGCCATCAACACGCTTTATTATAACGGCAAAATCTCCGAGCTCGCCATGAAGCACTTCGGCACCGATGTCACCGAGGGCGTGCGCAACGTCAACGAGGAACCGACCGTTGACCCGAGTAAGGTCAAGACCGTTAAAGACGGCGTTTTGACTATCGGCTTTGAGGCCGGTTATCCGCCGCTTGAGTACACCGACGACAGCGGCCTTGTGTACCAGGGTTTCGACGTTGATATGGCAGAAGAGATTGGCAAGCTGTTCGGCCTTGAGGTCGAGTTTGTCAACACCTCCTTTGACGGCGTTTTCGCAGGCCTCGATAAGGGCCAGTACGATATGATCATCGCCGGCGTCTCCATCACCCCGGAGCGTCAGGAAGCGTATGAAATGACCGAGCCGTACCTCTCCAACCAGCTCGTCATCGTCACAAAGAAGGACGCATAAGCGTAATAACGTAAAATGAAATTTCGGCAGGAGGCCCCGTTTTGAGGTCTCTTGCCCCATTTATATCGGAAAGGATATCACCATGAACGCCATTCAACAAATCATCGGCTGGATGCCGGCGCTGCTCCAGGCCACCGGCGTAACGCTTGCGCTTTCCGTCACCTCCGTGCTGACGGCACTTGTGCTCGCCGTATTTCTTGCCCTCGGCAAGATCTCCAAAAACACCGTACTCCGCTCCGTGTGCGGCGCGTACATCTTCTTCTTCCGCGGCACGCCGCTTCTGATGCAGCTGTTTTTCCTCTATTACACGCTGCCGCAGCTCGTTCCGGCGTTCAATATTCAGAGCCGCTTTTTGGCCGCTTGGATCGCGTTCTCGCTGAACGTCGCGGCCTACCTCGCGGAGATCATCCGCGCGGCCATTCAGTCCATCGATAAAGGCCAGCTCGAAGCCTCCACGGCGCTCGGTCTCACCCACTCGCAGGCGATGCGCCTTGTCATCATCCCGCAGGCCTACCGCCGCATGATTCCGCCGATCTGCAACGAGTTCGTCATGGTGCTGAAGGATACCTCTCTTGTGTCCATCATCGCGCTGACCGATTTGACCTACCAGACGAAGATTATCGCTTCCAACAAGGCGAGCGCTCTCGTTTATATCCCGGCTATGATCATCTACCTCATCATCACCGGCGTGTTCACCGTTATTTTCAATCGCCTTGAAAAGCGCCTGTCCATCTACGAATAAGGAGGAATACGGCTATGTCTATCATTAAAACGGAAAATATCTGTAAGTCCTTCGGCTCCGTAGAGGTGCTGAAAAACGTCAGCCTCACCGTAGAGCCGGGCGAGGTGGTCGTCATCATCGGACCGTCCGGCGCCGGCAAATCGACGTATCTGCGCTCTTTAAACCACCTTGAAAAGCCTACGAGCGGCAAGATCTGGATCGACGACAAGCTCATTGAAGACCGCGTGAACGGCCACAATCAGATAAAGCTGCCGCATAAAGAACGCGCCGCTATTTTGCTTGAGATGGGTATGGTGTTTCAGCGCTTCAACCTCTTCCCTCACAAAACGGCACTGCAAAACGTCATGCTCGCCCCGATGAACGTGAAGGGCGTGCCGGAAAAGGAAGCCAAAGAAAAGGCCGTGAAGCTTTTAAATCAGGTCGGCCTCGGCGATAAGCTCGATTCCTACCCCGCAAAGCTTTCCGGCGGCCAGCAGCAGCGTGTGGCCATCGCCCGCGCGCTCGCCATGGAGCCGAAAATGATGCTGTTCGATGAGCCCACCAGCGCCCTTGACCCGGAACTTGTCGGCGACGTTCTGAACGTCATGAAGGAGCTTGCGGAAGAAGGCATGACGATGCTTGTTGTCACGCACGAAATGGGCTTTGCCCGCGAAGTGGCAGACCGCGTGGTGTTCATGTATGATGGCGCGATTTTGGAGGAAGGCTCCCCGAAGGAGATCTTCACAAATCCGAAGCACGACCGCACGCGCCAGTTCCTGCAAAGCGTTCTGTAAGGCGATAGTATGTTTGAAAATACCTCAAAATGCGAAGACTGCCTGTATTACGAGTACGACGATGAGTACGGCTTCTATGTCTGCGATATGGACTTAGACGAGGACGAGACCGCCCAGTTCATCGGCGGCCGCTTTCAAAACTGCCCGTACTACCGCCCCGGCGACGAATACACCATCGTCCGCAAGCAAATATAATAACATTGTATGACAAAAGCTCTCCCGAATTCGTTTCGAGGGAGCTTTTTCTACATATAACCATAGATCGGTTGTTTACTTTTCAAATCACTTGTGATAACATGAGAAAAAACAAAGGAGAATAACGTAGACAAAATGGACGCAGATGAAGCCGAAGCACTGTTAAATTCCGGCGAGTGATTTCAAATCAAATAGAAAGATACCGCATTCAGCCTACTAACCGAATGCGGTATCTTTTTTATCAAATGCTGTAATCGTTGACGAAAGTCGCCTGCTGCTGATCCAATATATCCTGCAGGGTGATGCTGTCGAGATATTCGTTGATGACGCGGCTGAGCCCCTGCCACACGGGCAGCGTGATGCAGTCTGCACTGCGGTCGCACAGAATGGGGTCGTGATCAAGACACGCGACGGGCGCGAGACTGCCCTCTGTGATGCGCAGAATCATGCCCACGGTGTATTTATCCGGCGATTGCGCCAGACGATATCCACCCTGAAAACCGCGGCTTGCAAGAAGAATATCGGATTTATTGAGCATCGGCACGATCTGCTCCAGATATTTTTTGGAGACATTCTGACGGCGGGCAATGTCCTTCAGCGCAACGTAGCCGTCATTCTGGTGCTGTGCGAGATCCAGCAGCATACGCAGCGCATAGCGCCCTTTGGTGGAAATTTTCATGCGGTATCCATCCTTTATGTAAAATAGCGTTTCCGGAATAAAACAAGCGGGCTCACCGTCCGCCGCAAACTTTATACCATAATAACATGTTTTTAGTAGGTTTTCAAGAGTTTTATTTTTGTCGGTAATTTACTGCGAAAACGCCCTCTATAATCTCCTTTAAACCCGCGAAAAAGGGCAAAACCCGAAAGCCTTGCCCCTTTCCCTCATTCATTTTTCTATCCCAAAGATGTGTGTTTGGATTCTTGTATGCTGTATCAGTCTGCAAACATCGGCGTGGAGAGGTACCGTTCGCCGGTATCGGGCAGAAGCGCCACGATGACCTTGCCTGCGTTTTCCGGGCGCTTTGCAAGCTGTGCTGCCGCAAAGACTGCCGCGCCGGAGGAGATGCCCACCAAAACGCCCTCGCTGCGTGCCAGTGCGCGGCCGGTCGCAAACGCGTCCTCGTTCTGCACGGGGAGAATCTCATCGTAAACGTCGGTGTTCAGCGTATCCGGCACAAAGCCCGCGCCGATGCCCTGAATTTTATGTGGGCCCGCCTTGCCGCCGGAGAGGACCGGGGAGCTAGCCGGTTCTACCGCGACAACCTTAACATTGGGGTTCTGCGACTTGAGGTACGCGCCTACACCGGAGAGCGTGCCGCCCGTGCCGACGCCTGCAACGAAAATATCGACCTTGCCGTCCGTGTCTGCCCAGATTTCCGGGCCGGTCGTCTTCAGGTGCACCGCCGGGTTTGCCGGGTTCGTGAACTGGCTCGGAATGTAGCTGTTTGGAGTCTGCTCGGCGAGCTCCTTCGCCTTTGCGATAGCGCCCGGCATACCCTTTGCGCCTTCGGTGAGGACAAGCTCCGCACCGTAAGCCTTCAAAAGGTTGCGGCGCTCCACACTCATCGTCTCCGGCATGGTAAGGATTACCTTATAACCGCGGGAAGCCGCAACGGAAGCAAGGCCGATGCCCGTGTTGCCGCTTGTCGGTTCAATGATAACTGCGCCGGGCTTCAAGAGGCCCTTTTCCTCGGCGTCGTCCAACATCGCTTTTGCGATACGGTCCTTTACGCTACCTGCCGGGTTGAAATACTCAAGCTTCGCGTAGATTTTCGCGTTCAGTTCATTTGCTTTTTCGTAGTTGGTAAGTTCAAGAAGCGGAGTGCCGCCGATGAGGTCTGTGATTTTCCGATATACACGCATGGTAAAGTCTCCTTAAAACACTTTATATAAATGAGTTTGCATTCTTGTATCGTTTCAGGCCGCGGCGCAACATCGCCGACTGTACGGAAACAGGTTCATATCGCGTCTCTCCTTTGCCTTGTTTTACTAAACTTATGAAACCTACTTATTTTATAGGTTATTGAGCTTGTTTATATCCTATCACCACAGGGTAAATTTGTCAACATCTTTTTTCACTTTTTCCTTTACCTTTAAAATTCGTTGAAACGATCCGCCGCTTTGCAATGCAAAATGCAGTTTCCCCCATATAATAGTATAGTTTCCGAAAATTTTCTTCAATTTTTGCATTTTAGGGGTTGACAAATTGCAATCTAGCGTGTATCATACAAAACATACCAAGTCAATATGTTTTGAGTGTTATGAAACCTTCAAACATAAAAACCGAAGTAAATCTCAAAGGAGGCGCACCCCGATGATGCGATCCCTTTTCCGGCAAATGCTTCGCCACAATTTCAGAAACGGGCGAATGTGAAGCTCAGCTTTTCGTCAACTTCTCAAAATCCGTTAAAACAAAATTAAATTCTGAAATTATGAAAGAGGTATTACCATGAGCTATACATATGATAACAACTACCATTTTGAAACCATCCAGCTGCACGCAGGTCAGGAGAACCCGGACCCCGCTACCGATGCCCGCGCAGTGCCGATCTACCAGACGACTTCCTTCGTCTTCAAGAACTCCGCACACGCAGCAGCCCGCTTCGCGCTCGCAGATGCAGGCAACATCTACGGCCGTCTGACGAACTCCACCGTGGACGCATTTGAGCAGCGCATTGCAGCCCTTGAGGGCGGCGTGGCAGCGCTTGGCGTCGCTTCCGGTGCAGCAGCCATCAATTATACGTTCCTCAACCTCGCAAGCGCAGGTGACAACATCGTTTCCGCGAAGACCATCTACGGCGGCACCTACAATCTGCTCGAGCACACGCTCCCGCAGTACGGCATCACCGCAACGTTCGTAGACCCGGACGAAGAGGGCGCTTTTGAAAACGCGATTAACGATAAGACAAAGGCCGTCTTCATCGAGACCATCGGTAACCCGAACGCAACGCTGATTGACATTGAAAAGGTCGCAGCCATTGCACATGCTCATAAGATTCCGCTTGTTGTAGACTCCACATTCGCAACGCCTTACCTCCTCCGTCCGTTCGAGTACGGCGCAGACATTGTTGTCCATTCCGCTACAAAGTTCATCGGCGGTCACGGCACGGCGATCGGCGGCGTTATCGTAGACAGCGGTAAGTTTGACTGGGAAGGCAGCGGCAAGTTCCCGTCCCTCGTAGAGCCGAACCCCAGCTACCACGGCATCAGCTTCACAAAGGATGTCGGCGCGGCAGCCTTTGTCACGAAGATCCGTGCAATCCTCCTGCGTGATACCGGCGCAACGCTCGCTCCGCTGCACGCATTCCTGTTCCTGCAGGGTCTTGAAACGCTCTCTCTGCGCGTTGAACGCCATGTAGAGAACGCGCTGAAGGTTGTCGATTTCCTCTCCAAGCACCCGAAGGTCGAAAGCGTCAACCATCCGTCTCTGCCGGACAGCCCGTACCACGAGCTTTATAAGAAGTATTTCCCGAACGGCGGCGCTTCCATCTTCACGTTCAACATCAAGGGCGGCGCTAAGGAAGCACAGGCGTTCATCGACAGACTCAAAATTTTCTCTCTGCTCGCAAACGTCGCAGACGTGAAGTCCCTCGTTATCCACCCGGCTTCCACCACGCACTCACAGCTCAACGAAGAAGAGCTCGCAGAGCAGGGCATCCAGCCGAACACCATTCGCCTCTCCATCGGCACTGAGCACATCGATGACATCATCGCCGATCTTTCCCAGGCTTTCGGTGACTGATTCAAAACACTCCTTAAAACTGATTTCTCCGATATCCTATTTTCCGTGTCCCCACGTCAGAAATGGCGTGGGGACATGCTTTTTCCCGAAATCCGGCGGCTTTGCATCTTGACATCCCGCCCTATCTGTGTTAAAATTTTAAGGCTAATAAAGTTAGCTTACAAAGTAACAATTCGGAGGCGAAATGATATGAAACACATTCAGACGCTTGAGACCCGCAACCTGTGCGAAAGCGCAAAGAACGGCGGGTGGGGGGGGGGCCCGACATTCCTCTCGGTCTCGACATCCTGCCAGTCTGCTTGCAAGACGAGCTGCGGCATTGCAAACCAGCAGTGCGAGAACACGGAGAAGAACGCGAAGTAATTCAAAGGTTCAGAAAACGCCGCCTTTTTTGGCGGCTTTTTTCATGTATAGATGTGAAAGGATTTTTTTAGATGATACACCGTTATAAACTCGGCGGCATGAACATCGTGCTCGATATCTGTTCCGGCTCCGTCCACCTTGTCGATGAAGTTGCCTATGACATGATTGGCCTGTTCGAGACCGAAAGCCGCGAGGCGATTACCGCCGCTATGCTGGAAAAATACGGCGACCGTGAGGACGTGACCGAAGCCGACATCAACGAGTGCTACGAGCAGATTGAAGAGCTGCGCGACGCCGGTAAGCTCTTCACCCCCGATACGTTCGAGCCGATGGCAGGTGCGCTGAAAGCGAAAAGCGCCAACGTCGTCAAGGCGCTGTGCCTGCACGTGGCGCACACCTGCAATTTAAACTGCTCCTACTGCTTTGCAAGCCAGGGCAAGTACCACGGCGACCGCGCTCTCATGTCCTTTGAGGTCGGCAAGCAGGCGCTTGATTTCCTGCTCGAGCACTCCGGCACGCGCCACAATTTGGAAGTCGACTTCTTCGGCGGCGAACCGCTGATGAATTTCGACGTCGTAAAACAGCTTGTCGCGTATGCCCGTTCCCGCGAAAAGGAATGCGGTAAGCACTTCCGCTTCACGTTGACGACAAACGGCGTTTTGATCGACGACGACGTCATCGATTTTGCAAATCGCGAGATGAGCAATGTCGTTTTAAGCCTCGACGGCCGCAAGGAAGTGCACGACCGCTACCGCGTAGACTACGCCGGCAACGGCAGTTGGGATCGCATCGTTCCGAAATTCCAGAAGCTCGTCAAGGCGCGCGGCAACAAGGCGTATTACATGCGCGGCACATTCACGCACGCAAACCCGGATTTTCTCAAAGACATTCAGCAGATGCTCGACCTCGGCTTTACGGAACTGAGCATGGAACCGGTCGTCTGCGCACCGGGAGATCCCTCCGCGCTGACCGACGAAGACCGCGTCATCGTCATGGAGCAGTACGAAAAGCTTGCTGAGCTCATGCTGGAGCGCCGCCGCGCCGGCAAACCGTTCACGTTCTACCACTACATGATTGATCTCACCGGCGGCCCGTGCATTTACAAGCGCATTTCGGGCTGCGGCTCCGGCACCGAGTACATGGCCGTCACCCCCTGGGGCGACCTCTACCCCTGCCACCAGTTCGTCGGCGACCCCAAGTACCTGATGGGCGACATCTGGAAGGGCGTCACCAACACCGCCGTGCGGGATGAGTTCAAGCACTGCAACGCCTACGCCCGCCCCGAGTGCAAGGACTGCTGGGCCAAGCTCTACTGCTCCGGCGGCTGTGCAGCCAACGCCTACCACGCCACTGGCAGCATCACCGGCGTCTACGAGTACGGCTGTGAGCTGTTCAAGAAGCGTGTCGAGTGCGCCATCATGATAAAAGTTGCTGAGAACCAGGAGCTGGCAGCTCAGGGCATCGAAGTCCCCATCGAGCTGGGCGGCACCTGCAACGCCTGCGCAGACGGCGAAGCCTGCGAATAAAGCCATGAACACTCCTGTCGTCGATTTTGTCCGTCGCTACGCCCAGCAGCGCACCACCCGGATGCATATGCCGGGCCACAAGGGCCGCGGCCCGCTGGGCTGTGAAGAGCTGGACATCACAGAAATTGCGGGCGCAGACGAGCTGTACGAAGCCGAGGGCATCATCGCTCAGAGCGAGGCCAACGCCACGCAGCTCTTCGGCACCGCCCGCACCTATTACAGCACCGAGGGCAGCAGCCAGTGCATCCGGGCCATGCTCCACCTTGCGCTCCAAATGCGGCCCGCAAAGGCAGATCGGCCTGTCCTGCTGGCGGCGCGGAACGCCCACAAGGCACTGCTCTACGCGGCAGCTCTGCTGGACTTCGACATCCAGTGGCTCTGGCCCGCGCCGGACGCCGCCGGGGCGCTCTGCACCTGCCCTGTGGAGCCGGAAGCTCTTGCCTCTGCGCTGGACGAGCTGTCCGCCGAGGGCCGTACGCCCTTCGGCGTCTACCTCACCAGCCCGGACTATCTGGGCTTCGTGCAGGACATCGCGGGGCTGTCGGCGGTCTGCCACGCCCACGGCCTGCCCCTTCTGGTGGACAACGCTCACGGCGCCTATCTCCACTTTTTGAAGGAGGGCAGCCGCCACCCCATCCAGCTGGGCGCGGACCTTTGCTGTGACTCGGCTCACAAGACCCTGCCCGTCCTCACGGGCGGTGCGTATCTCCATCTTGGGCCATCGGTGCAGGCCGACGAGGCCGCGGTGCGCAATGCGCTGGCTCTCTTCGGCTCCACCAGCCCCTCTTATCTCATTTTACAGTCGCTGGACGCCGCCAACGCGGTTCTGGCCGACGGCTTCCGGGAGAAGCTGGACGTCTGCCGCTGGCGGCTGGGGATGCTCTGCCGGGAGCTGGATGCCCTCCGGCCTGGGCTGGCGCTCCCCCTCACCGGGGCGCACCGTGAACCCCTCAAGCTGACGCTGGACGCCGCCGTGCTGGGTCTTTCCGGCCAGCAGCTGGCGCAGGCTCTGCGGGAGCGGGGTGTGGAGTGCGAGTATGCCGACCCCCGTTACGTCGTGCTGATGCCCTCCGCCGAGAGTTCTGCGGCAGAGTTTGCCTGCCTGCAAACGGCCCTGCACGCCATCTGCGATGAGGCCCCTGCTGCCGATGTCTCCGTTACGGCTGACGATCCTGCCGCTTTCGCGGCATTGGCCGGGGCGCTCGAGGCACAGCCCCGCCATTTCACCATCCGGGAAGCTGTCCTTGCACCGCAGGAGATGATCCCTGCCGCCGAGGCCGTGGGCCGCATCTGCGCCGCACCGGCGGTCTCCTGCCCGCCTGCCATCCCCATCGTGGTCAGCGGCGAGACGGTCCCGCCGGAGGCCCTCCCCCTCTTTGCCCGCTATGGCATCGAGAAGGCGGCCGTTGTAAAAGAATAAAGTGCAAAAATCATTTTCGTACCCTTCAGCCTCTTTTTTCACTCTATATTCAGTGTCCCCCCTAAGATTCAGCTAAAAGTCCCGCACATTTCTTGACAGGCTTCGCATATTCTGGTTTAATAGAATTGGATAAAAGGGAGTAAAGGGCGCTCCACCTTATGGGAGCGCTGCATGGCAGCGTCAACACGGCAGAAATGCCCGATGTCATGTGTTCGCTTGAGACTTTTGTCACAGTAATTGGTGCTGTGGCGGAAGTCTCTTTTTTCGTCATTGCACCGCAGATTTCAAAGGAGGCAATGACATGGATTTCTGGAACGCATTCGCCAGTCTCTTTTCCAATTTCGGGAACCTGACCTGGCAGATGGTGGTGATGTGGGGCATCGGCGCCCTGCTCATCTACCTCGCCATCGCAAAAAAGATGGAGCCGAGCCTGCTTCTCCCCATGGGCTTCGGTGCCATCCTCGTCAACCTGCCCTTATCGGGCGCTATCACGCAGGACGACACCGTCGGCCCCATCTCGGCTTTGTTTGAGGCCGGAATGTCCAACGAGCTGTTCCCCCTGCTGCTCTTCATCGGCATCGGTGCGATGATCGACTTCGGCCCGCTGCTCGAGAAGCCGTGGCTGATGCTCTTCGGCGCAGCGGCGCAGTTCGGCATCTTCTTCACCCTCTTCCTCGCGGGCTTCTTCTTCGATTTGAAGGACGCCGCTTCCATCGCCGTCATCGGCGCGGCAGACGGCCCCACGGCCATCTTCGTGGCCAACGTCCTGCACTCCCAGTACCTTGGTGCCATCATGGTGGCGGCCTACAGCTACATGGCGCTGGTCCCCATCGTGCAGCCGCCGGTCATCAAACTGCTGACCACCCAGAAGGAGCGCCGCATCCGGATGCCCTACCAGAAGGGCAGTGTCAGCCAGCTGACCAAGATCTTGTTCCCCATCGTCGTGACCATCATCGCCGGGCTCGTGGCTCCGGCCAGCGTAGCACTGGTGGGCTTTCTGATGTTCGGCAACCTGCTGCGGGAGTGCGGCGTACTGAACACCCTGAGTGAAACGGCGCAGAACGTCCTCGCAAACCTCATCACCATCGTGCTGGGCCTGACCGTGGCCGGCCAGATGACCGCTGACAAGTTCGTGCGGCCCGACACTCTGCTCATCCTTGCGCTGGGCCTCGTAGCCTTTGTGTTTGACACCGCCGGCGGTGTGCTGTTCGCAAAACTGACGAACCTCTTTCTCCCGGAGGGCAAAAAACTCAACCCCATGATCGGCGCAGCCGGCATCTCTGCCTTCCCCATGAGCGGACGCGTCGTCAACAAGCTGGGCCTCGAGGAGGACAACCAGAATTTCCTGCTGATGTACTCCATCAGTGTCAACGTCTCGGGCCAGATAGCCTCTGTCATCGCCGGCGGACTGCTGCTGACCCTGCTGAGCTAAAGGAGGGACTGATATGCTGCATCTTACTTCGTGGATGACGACTCTGCCCATCATGGTCATCGGGATGGTGAGCATCGTGCTGGTCATCGGCGTCATCGTGCTGGCTGTGATGTTTTTGAACAAGCTGACGAGCCGGAAATAACTGCAAAGGGCTGCTGTATCGTGTTGTACAGCAGCCCTTGTTTTATTGATCCGCCCACGCCTTTCCGATAGCCGCTCTTGGCGTTCTGCCCGGTGTCATCCGGCTCGTCGCCGCCGTCGTGCGGTTCCTCAGAACAGGTCGAGCATATTGTCCAGATAGATGGCTTCCCGGACATGCAGCTGGTATTCCGGTTTTGTCATGTAGTAGAGCAGAAATTCCAGTACCAGCGCACTGCCCAGGCCCCGGCCCTCGATCTTGAAGTTGGAAAATCCCATCGGCATATAGACATCCTGAATGTCCCTGATGCCGATAAACTCCGGATTTTCCATCGCCTTCGAGAAGCGGTAGCCTTCCTCCGCACCCGGTGCGTGACAGATGTGGTCAGGGCAGGCTTCGCCGAGATTTTTTCGGCTGACATTTTCATAGCAGCGCTTTCTGTCCCGGCATCCGACCCAGCAGCACTCGTTGCAGAGAAATTCCACCTTGTCTTTCTGCTCCTGTGTCAGACTGTCCAGCTCTCCAAAGGCTTTGTTCAGCCGGAAGTCCGGCACCACATAGCGGAACTCTTCCCGGGCCGTCTCCGCCCGGAGCTGCTGAAACTCTGTCAGCACCTTGGTCGTGGAGGACACGAAATAAAGCTGCGGATAGTGTGTTTTCAGGTAGTTCAGCAGCAGCTCCGAGTGGACGATGACGCCGCTCTGTACCGGGTTTTCCTGCTCAAACAGGGCGCAGAGGGCGTTGCACTTTTTATCCGAAAGGTGTTCCTCCCGGAGGAGCGAGTTGCTGAAGGTCAGCCGCGCCGAGATGCCGTATTCCCGCGTCAGGGCAAGGACTTCTTTGGGGTCATGCTCCCCGAAGCCAGCCCGTCCCCCGCCCCAGACGCAGTCGGCCGGTGCGCCGTAGATGGAGCCAATGTCGCACCAGTCATAAAAGTATTCTCTGTGCGCCCGGAACAGGGGCAGGAACTCCCGGTACAGCTCGTAGAATTCGAACAGTCCGGGCAGATGATAGTAAGCTTTTTCTTGTTTCATTTTTCACTTTTTCTTATGCGTTTTGCGTCCTGACCTCTACCGTCCGGCCGCCGAGGTTTTCATAGATGCGGTGGGAGACGGAGAGCACCGTGCGCCCTTCGGACGCGCGGCGAAGCGCTTCAAGGACACGGGCCTCGGTCTCAGCATCGAGGTTGGCCGTTATCTCGTCCAGCAGCAGCACGGCAGGGTCTGCCGCTGCGGCGCGGGCGATGGACAGAAGCTGCCACTCGCCCTGCGAGAACATCCCGTCAGTACACACCGTATCATAGCCGCCCGGCAGGGTCTGGATGGCGGCATCCAGACCGGCAAGCTTCGCGGCATTCCTTGCCATCTCTTCGGTGATGCCGGGGTCGCCCAGCGTGATCTGTTCCAGCACCGTACCCGGCACACGGGCAAAATGCTGCTCCACACAGCCGATGCAGGTGCGGCGCTCGGCGTCCGTGATGTCCGCCACGTCCACGCCGCCGATGGTCACCGACCCGGCTTCCGGGTGATAAAGTCCCAGCAGCAGCTTGAAGACGGTGCTCTTTCCGGCACCCGTCCGGCCCGCCAGCGTCACCTGCTCGCCCTGCTTGACGGTCATGGAAAAATCGTTCAAGACGTGCTTTTCGCCGTAACCGAAGGTCACATGAGAAATCACCACATCACCCCGGGCAGAGGTCTCCCGCTCCTTGGGGATGGTGCGTTCCGGCTGGTCAAGGAAGGCGTCGATGCGCTTCACGCCCGCCATCGCCGACTGGATGGTCTGTATCTCCATGCCAAGGCTCTCGATGGGCGCAAAGATGCGGGAAATGTAGTTGATGACGGCCACCGAGGTGCCGACCGACATCCCGAACAACGTCAGGACAGCCGCATTGCCGGAAGCCGAGAGGAGCATGACGATGCCGACCACGGCGGCATTCAGCACCAGCACGACGGGCGAATAGATCGCGTCATAAAAATTCGTCCGCTCCATCGCGGCATAGCTTTCGCCGATGCACCGGTCATAGCGGCGCTCCATGTAGTCTTCCAGACCCAGAGCCCGGATGGTGCGGATATTGTGCAGTGTTTCCGGTACCTGGCCGGACACAGCGGCGACCGCCCGGCGGTTATCCAGCTGCGCTGCCAGCATCCGCGTCTGCACATGGCGGGTGAACGCGGCGAACAGCGGCAGCACCAGCAGCAAAATCAGCGCAAGGCCGGTATTCTTCACGGCGATGACCGCCATGATGGAGAGGATGCGGCAGGCGGCCGCCGCCCCGCGGATGATGCCGGGGGGCATCATCGAC
>OGPA01000864.1_pt1 | contig 27778 bp, 24 predicted proteins | sample 1552841 | NCBI WGS metagenome assembly OGPA01 (sample SAMEA2579916, study PRJEB22360) | human gut metagenome | reverse complement strand
AACCGCACCCCCGAAAATGGGGGGGGTCCGCCACCGCTAAGCCCGCCGCAACGGAGACGATGTCCTTGACGAGATACGGCACGGAGGCCACAAGGAACGCCGCCCACGGGCCGTTGCCGGAGATCATGCCGAACTGAATCGTGCCGCACAGATGGCAAGCCGCAAGACCCGCAACACCGAGTACAATGGCGAGCACACGGTGCGGCATTTTTGTGCCGAGACCGCACAGCGCAGCCATGGGCAGGAAGCCGTAGATGTAGCCGCCCGCGAGACCGACAAGCGAACCGAAGCCGCCGGAGAAGTTTGCAAACACCGGCAGCCCGACAGCGCCGAGCACGATATAGACGAGCACGGCGAGCGTGCCGCGCTTACAGCCGAGTGCATAGCCGCACAGGGCGACCGCGAAGGTCTGTAAGGTGACCGGGATGCCGCTCGGCAGCGGGAACGAAATCTGCGACAAAACGGCGAGCACGGCGGCGAATACGCCGACCATGACGATATTGGTGATTTTCTCTCTGTTGCTGTTCATGTTATTTACCCCTATTCATTTCGGAATACGGCACACTAAGCAGTTTATTCGGCTTTCGGGTTTGCAAAGCCCTTGTGGATCTGCACCTCGCCTGCGGAAAACGCGCGCTCCTCTCCGCTATCGAGACGGACGAGCAGGTGCGCTTCGTCGCTGATACCGGTGACGACACCGCGGTACGTCTCCTCCCCGAGCGAGAACGTGATGGCGCGGCCGGTGAGAAACGAATGGCTGCGGTACGATTCGATGAACGCGTTCGAGCCGAGGTTCTTATACAGCGCGAAAAAGCGGCTGATGACGGCAGCCGAAATGCGGCTGCGCATCTCCACGGGGCACGGGCCGTCGAAAATAGCACCGGCGATGGAGCGAATCTCCTCCGGGAAACCCTCTTCCGGCACAGCGATGTTGATGCCGATGCCGAGCACGGCCCAGTTGAGACCGCCGTTTTCAAAATCAACGGAAGCTTCCGTTAAAATGCCGCAGACCTTTTTCTCGTTGAGGTAAACATCGTTCACCCATTTGATTTGCGGGTTTAGCCCCGTGACCTGCTCAATGGCTTCGCACACGGCGACCGCTGCGGTCGTCGTGATGAAAAGCGATTTTTCAGCGGTGCAGTGCGGGCGGAGCAGCAGGCTGAAATAAATACCTGTACCCGGCGGCGATGTGAAGTGCCGACCGAGCCTGCCCTTGCCTGCCGTCTGCGATTCCGCAATGAGCACGGTACCCTCCGGCGCGCCCTGCTCCGCCTGTGCCTTTAAAAGCGTATTGGTAGAGGTGACTTCGGTCTGCACCTGCAAGTAAACCGGCATATCGGTATCGAGGAACCGTGAGACACTCTGCACGGTGAGCACATCGCTTTCCGGCGCCAGCGTATAGCCGCGCTTTGGCACGGCGCGAATTTTATGGCCGGCTTCTTCAAGCTTTTGAATGGCTTTCCACACGGCATTGCGGGAAACGCCGAGCGACGACGCAAGCTGCTCGCCGGAGAGGTATTCTCCGCGATTTTTTTCAAGTGCGTCTAAAACTGCATCTTGTATGCGCATAAATTTCCTTTCCGGCAAAACCGGCAGCGAAAATTTCGTCTACCAGTTTACCACACACAAAGCGTTTCGTCAACCTAAAATTAAAATTAAGGTGACGAATAACAAAACACCGATTGAATGGAAAAGCAAAAGCCCGCACAGCGCATGGTTTTGCTCTGTGCGGACAACTATTCCATTACTTCTTTTTCTTGAAGCCGTCCTTCAGCGAAACGGAGCGGTTGAAGACAAGGTGGTCTTCTGCGGAATCCTTGTTATCCACGCAGAAATAGCCCTGACGCATGAACTGGAAGCTCTCGCCCGGCTTTGCGGTTTTGAGGCCCGCTTCCACCTTGCAGCCCGTGAGGACCTTGAGGGAATCCGGGTTTAAAAGCTCTAAGAAATCGCCTGCATCCGGGTCTTCCACAGTAAAGAGGTTATCGTAGAGGCGAATTTCGGCGTCTTCGGCGTTCTTCGCGTCCACCCAATGGATGGTGCTCTTGATCTTGCGGCCGTCTGCCGGGTTGCCGCCGCGGGACTCGGGGTCATACTCCGCATAGACCTCGACGACGTTGCCGTTTTCGTCCTTTTTACAGCCGGTGCATTTGACAACATAAGTGGTCTTGAGGCGCACTTCATTTCCCGGGAAAAGGCGGAAATAGCCCTTTACAGGGGTCTCCATGAAGTCTTCGGCTTCAATGTACAGCTCGCGGCCGAACGTAACCGTGCGGGTACCGTCTTCGGGACGGTTCGGATTATTCTCGACCTCAAACGTCTCGGTCCTATCTTCGGGATAGTTCGTCAAAATGAGCTTTACGGGGTTCAGAACGCCCATGACGCGCTTTGCCGTGAGGTTCAGGTCTTCACGCAGGCAGTGCTCGAGAAAGCTGTATTCCACGGTAGAGTTCACCTTGGAAACACCGTTGCGCACGCTGAAATTGCGAATGGAGGCCGGGGTGTAGCCGCGGCGGCGCAGGCCGCAGATGGTGGGCATTCTCGGGTCGTCCCAGCCGCTGACATAACCGCCTTCGACGAGTGCGCGCAGCTTGCGTTTGCTCATGACGGTGTTGTTGATGCCGAGGCGGGCGAACTCGATCTGACGCGGCTTTGCGGGCAGCGTGACGTTGTTGATAACCCAATCGTACAGTGGGCGGTGATCCTCAAATTCCAACGAACACAGCGAGTGCGTGATGTGCTCCATGGCATCCTCGATGGGGTGCGCGAAGTCGTACATCGGGTAGATGCACCATTTGGTACCGGTGCGATGGTGCGGCATGTGGTTGATGCGGTAGATGACCGGGTCGCGCATATTGAAGTTGCCGGAAGCGAGGTCAATCTTTGCACGGAGCGTCATTCTGCCGTCTTCAAACTCGCCGGCGCGCATGCGGGCAAACAGGTCGAGACTCTCCTCCATCGGACGGTCACGGTACGGGCTCTGCGCCGGGGTGGTGAGGTCGCCGCGCATTTCACGCATCTGGTCAGGCGTGAGCTCGCAAACATAGGCAAGGCCCTTTTTGATGAGCTCTACGGCGCCGTTGTACATATCTTCAAAATAATCGGAAGCATAGTAGAAGCGGTCTTCCCAATCGTAGCCGAGCCAGTGGATATCTTCCTTGATGGCATCGACGTACTCCACGTCTTCCTTTGTGGGGTTCGTGTCGTCCATGCGCAGGTTACAGATGCCGTTAAATCGCTCTGCGGTGCCGAAATCGACGTAGATCGCCTTGGCGTGGCCGATGTGCAGGTAGCCGTTCGGCTCCGGCGGGAAACGGGTGTGCACCTTCATGCCTTCGCAGCGGCCGCCCTCTGCGAGGTCTTCTATAATAAAATCATCGATAAAACTGCTGCTGATCTCCTCGGAGACCGCTTCGTTTTTGATCTCTTCACTCATAATTTGTCCATACCTTTCCTAATATCAGGTTTTTCCTCTTGCTTTATGCGTTCTCGATCTTTTGAAGGCCGAGCTGTAAACGGCGCAGCGCCTCCTCTTTGCCGAGCACGGCGAGAATTTCCATAGCGCCGCCGGGGGTAACGGTCTGGCCTGCCGCCGCGATGCGTACCGGCCACAGCAGAGTGCCGTTTTTCACTTCGAGGCTCTGTGCGAGGGCAATGAGTGCATCGTGGATGGTATCAACCTGCCAGTTTTCAATGGCGGACAGCGTCTCGATGGCGGCACGCAGCATGACGGGCGCGTTCTCGAGCGTTGCCTTGCTCTTTTTGTTTATGAAGAGGTCTGCGGAATATTCCGGCAGCTCTTTGAAAAAGCCGAGCAGGCTCGGGATTTCCTTAAACTTCAAAATACGCGGCTGCAAAATGGCGTCGAGCACATCGTACGGCTTTTCTGCGTCGCCGAAAATCTCTTTGTAGTACGGCATCGCCGCGGTGCGGAACTCTTCCCCGTTCATCTTGCGGATGTACTCGCCATTGAACCACAGGAGCTTATCGTAATCGAACACGGCGGGCGATTTGCTGATGCCGTCGATGGAGAATGCTTCTTCGAGCTCTTTCAGCGAGAAAATTTCCTGATTATCCTTCGGGCACCAGCCGAGCAGCGCGATGTAGTTCGTGATGACCGGCGCGAGGTAGCCGTCTTCGAGGAGGCCCTGAAAGCTTGTGGAACCGTGGCGCTTCGAAAGCTTTGAGACGGAGCCGTCTTCGTTTTTGCCCATGATGAGCGGCAGGTGCACATAAATCGGCTTTTCCCAGCCGAACGCGTCGTAGAGCATGTTGTACTTCGGTGTAGAGGTGAGGTACTCGCAGCCGCGCACGACATGCGTAATGTGCATGAGGTGGTCGTCGATGACGTTTGCAAAGTTGTAGGTCGGGTAGCCGTCGGACTTTAAAAGCACCTGATCTTCGATCTCTTTGTTTTCGATCGTGATGGTGCCGTAAACGGCGTCTTCAAAGGACGTGGAGCCCTCGAGCGGCACACGCTGACGAATGACATACGGCATACCGGCGTCGAGGTTCTTCCGGATTTCCTCTGCGGGCAGGTCGCGGCAATGACGGTCGTAGCCGCCGAACTCGCCGTCCTGATGAATGGACTCGAGGCGCTCTTTGGTGCAGAAGCAATAGTATGCCTTGCCCTCGCGCACAAGCTGCTCTGCGTAGGGTTTATAAATATCCTTGCGTTCGCTCTGTACATACGGGCCGTATTCGCCGCCGATGTCCGGTCCTTCGTCATGCTGCAGACCGACTTGCTGCAGTGTATTATATATAACGTCTGTTGCGCCTTCTACATAGCGCTCCTGATCTGTGTCTTCAATTCTGAGCACAAACGTGCCGTTTTGGGACTTCGCCACCAGATACTCGTACAGCGCCGTTCTGAGGTTTCCGACGTGCATGAAACCGGTAGGGCTCGGCGCAAAGCGTGTGCGAACCATTAAAACAACCTCCTTGGTTTTTCGGTGCGTTGCTATCCATGCCGCGGCATGAAAAAATACTACACCATCATATAATGTTCTATTATATATCTGTGCGCAAAATTTTGCAATAAAAAAACGGGAAAAAGCGCCATCTTTTTCCCGTTTTCTGTTCTTAATTGCCCTTGAGGAACGCCACGTACTCTTCAAGGCACATGTTAAGCTCGTTCATGCGCTGCGCGTGCTCCTTGCCGACGTAGCGGTAATGCCACGGCTCGTAATCGATGCCGGTGATGCTCTCCTTGCCTTTTGGGTAGCGCTCGACAAAGCCGTATTCTGCGGCGTGCTCCTGCAGCCATGTGTAGGCTTTCGTCTCGCGGAAATCGTCTTCAACGTCGTTGAAATCGACCGCAAGGCCGGTGTGATGCTCGCTGTACCCCGGCGCCTGAATGGTGATCCGCGCGTCTTCATACGCGTTTTCATAGGTCATGCCGTCTGCCATGCGGCGCTGCACGGCGCGATCCAGCACGCTTTCCTGCTCCTCCACGCTGCGATAGCCCGAGGCAACCCACAAATTGATCTCGTCGTTATACGCTGCATTGATAAGCGCCGTGAGCTCCGGGTACATTTTGGAGTTGACGGTGATGGTATCGAACAGCGTCGGGGTCATTTGGAAATCGTCCGGCAGCGGCACTTCGCTGTTCACAAGCACAAGCCGCCAATCGCCGAGCTGCTGAAAGGCAGATTCGGGAGCAGAGGTCGTTTTAGAAAGCACACTTGCTTTGTCTGAAGTGCTCTCCGCAGCGGTGCTCGGTACCGCTTCCGGCGAGGCAGCAGCTTCTATGGGCTCTGCATTTTGATGCGGCATGGCAAGCAGCGCTGTGATGATAAGCACAGCCGCAATGCACCCTGCCCCACTAAGCAAAAGCCGTGCACGCGATTTCAGTACACGTGCGGGAATCCTGTTACGCTTCTTCCGTTTTTGCGGCTGTTTTAATCTGTAATGTCCACCTTGCGGCCCTGCCATGTGCTTTGCCACGTTCATGCTCCCTTTTCTTTCGTATCTTCTATTGCAAGTATACCACATAACTGGTATACTAATCCATAGTTCCTAAATTGTTTTTTCATCTTTTTTTCATTTTGAAGGAGTGACCTTGATGAAAAGGATCTTTATGCGCGGCAACCCCGGCGATTTTGCAAATTATGTGGCGGCGCTGACGGCTTGCGGCGCGGAGCCGGTAATCTCGATGACGCTTTCCGACGCAGACCCCTGCGACGGCCTGCTGATCCCCGGCGGCGCCGATGTAAATCCTGTGCTCTATGGGCAGGAAAACACGGCGAGCGAAGGCATCGATGACAGCCGTGATGCAGACGAGATTGCGCTTGCAAAATGCTTTTTTACAGCAGGCAAGCCGGTATTCGGCATTTGCAGAGGGCACCAGGTGCTGAACGTGGCATTCGGCGGCGACCTCATTCAGGATGTGCCGGACCCGCAGCACCACATGGCGACAAAAGAGACCGGCGACGCCATTCACACGGTGCGCGCGCAGCATGATCTGATGCGCGAATTTTACGGCGAAGAATTCCCCGTGAACAGTGCACACCATCAGGCCGCAGGTAAGCTCGGCGCGGGACTTATCCCCCTGTGCGTCAGCGACGACGGCATCAACGAGGGCTTTATCCATAAAAACGGCAAGGTGATCGGCGTGCAGTTTCACCCGGAGCGCATCGGCTTTGCGCACCGCCGCCCCGATGCTGTGAACGGCGAAAAGCTGTTTCGCTATTTTCTGAGTCTGATTTAAAGCCGCTTTCCTCTATTTTCCGCTTCCGCATAAAATTGTGAAAAAACTGCTTGCTTTTTTCCCGGGCATCGTGTATAATAAATTCGTTATCCGGGTGTAGCGCAGTTTTGGTAGCGCGCTTGAATGGGGTTCAAGAGGCCGCAGGTTCAACTCCTGTCACTCGGACCATAACTGGACACCAATTTTGATACAACACGTATCTTGATTGGTGTCCTGTTCCTTTATTACAGAGGTTTTGGTTTCCATGGGTCTTTACCATACGATTTAATCCTCTTTTTTCGCAGAAATCCTTTCCGGTGAAAAATATTGCAAAGACCTTCGGTGATGAACTCCGATGTTTATTTTCACCATGTATTTGTTCTATTCAAAGATAAAGCAGGGATTTTAATGAAGCAAAACAAAAACGGATTCACATTGATGGAAATGCTAATTGTCATTGCAATCATCGCCGTATTGATTGCAGTTGCCATTCCGGTATTTGCGTCACAGCTTGAAAAAGCCAGAGAAGCGACAGATCTTGCAAATGTCCGCTCCGCTTATGCACAGGTGTCCACAGAGGCGTTGCTCGGAGATTCTGAGGCTACCGTAACCGTCAACCTAAAACAGAAGCAGGCCGACTGGCAATCCGTAGATCCTGTGAATATCGGCGGTATTGTTCATTCCAAAAGCCAAGGAGACACGAAGAACTGGATAGGCGTTGCTGCGCCAAACGGAACCTGTGTCGTATCGTATAAGGAAGATTACGGAATCATTCTCAATTGGAGCGGAAAAGCCGATCCATCTATATCTAAATACCCGTTTAACACAAACGAGACGGATTTCTTCCCACTTCTATACAAAACGGATTTTTGGCAAGACATGAGAAACAATACAAACTTTGAGTTTGACTCCAGATGTCCGGATTCGAAATATGTTCCATCCATTATCGCAGAGATTAAAAAGTTGGATAAGAGTCTTTTGCAGCAGCCTAATTGCACATGGGCCTATCTTGGCGACGGAAGAGATAGACGAGAAGCATATCGGTATCTTTTCTGGACATCTCTGGATACGAATAAGGTCGGGCCCGAAAAGGAAATCCCCGTAATTATTCAAACCGGTGACAAGAAATATTATGTTTCCGAAACCACGACCGGTACGCGAAACGGCAAGGAATATGTCACCATCTCGAAATCGCTTACTACGCAAAATCAGTATAAGGAAATTCTGAAAAACGGAAAAAAGTTTTCTACGTTGGAAGAGGCTTACGATGCCTACCTCAAAGCATTGGGTGATTCCAAATACGATTCCGTACGCCAGTCCCAGTCTTAAAATACTCTATTCCGTTACAACCTCTAAATCGGCATTCTCAGCAACTTCATCAAATACAAAAAGAGACAGTCTAAAGTGATATGCCCCCCATACCGGGTGTCCGGTATGGGGGTACATATCAAAGCAGACTGTCTCTTTTTTACTTGATTGATTATGTAGTTATACTGCCTGCAAGCGGTATTTTTCCGCGTAGGTGCCGTAGGCGCGGCGGAAGTCGGGGTCGTCGGCACGCATGGCGCGCAGCGTTTCGTGCAGATTAAGACCGTGGTTTGCCGCATCCAGAACACAGCCGGCAATGTTGGAGCAGTGGTCAGCCGTTCGCTCGAGATCCGTCAGCAGGTCGGACCACACGAAGCCCGCTTCAATACTGCAATGACCCTGCTGCATGCGCAGAATATGGCGCGTGCGCATCTGCTCCTTCAGTGCAACGATGACCTGTTTCAGCGGTTCTACCTGTGCGGCGGCCGCAAGGTCTTTTTCGCTGAACGCGCGCTCTGCCGTATTCAATATCTCACTCACCGCGCCGATGAGCACCTTCAGCTCTTTTTCTGCGGTGGCGCTGAAGCCAAGTCCCTTGCTGCGCAGCTCTTCCGATGCCGCAAGCAGGTTCACGGCGTGGTCGGAGATACGCTCAAAATCGCCAATAATTTTTAATAATTCGGTGGCTTCTTCGCTTTCGGCATCGCTCAGCTGCTGGGCGCTCAGGCGCACCAGGTATGTACCAAGCTCGTCTTCGTAGCGGTCGCAGCGGCTTTCGTTTTCACGGATGGATTCCGCAAGCTCCGGCGAATAATTTTCAAAGGTCGTCAGCGCCATATGCAGCGCTTCGCCTGCGCAGCGTGCCATTTCACTCGCAACGGCACGGCAGCGGCCGAGCGCGACGGACGGTGTGATGAGCAGACGTTCTTCAAGCTCAACAGGCTGCTCTTTGCCGCCCTTATCCGGCACGATGCGGATTGCGAGCTTTTCAAGCAGGCCGCCTGCCGGCAGCAGCATCGCCGTGCACAGGATATTAAAGAGCGAGTGCGCAATCGCGATGCCGGACATGGTGGCGTTTTCATCCAGAATAGCCGGTGCAAATGCGATCTTTACAATCCAGAAGGCCGTCAGTAACACGACCACGCCGATAACGTTGAACATCAAATGGACAACTGCCGCGCGCTTTGCGTTCTTCTGTGTGCCCACGGAGGAGATCAGCGCCGTAACGCAGGTACCGATATTCTGGCCCATGATAATCGGGATAGCCGCCGCGTAGCTGACCTGCCCCGTTACGGCCAACGCCTGCAAAATGCCCACGGAAGCTGAGCTGGACTGGATGATACCTGTCAAAAGCGCACCCGCAAGCACGCCAAGAATCGGATTTTTGAACATCAGGAACAGCGAAGCGAACGCCGGGACATCTTTAAGGCCCGAAACCGCGCCACTCATGGTTTCCATGCCAAACATCAAGGTCGCAAAGCCGAGCAGGATCATGCCGGTATCTTTCTTTTTACCGGACTTGCAGAACATATAGAAAATGATGCCGATGAGCGCCAAAACAGGCGTGAAGGATGACGGCTTTAAAAGATTCACCCAAATATTGCTGCCGCTGATGCCCGCAAGGCTCAACAGCCACGCCGTGACGGTGGTACCCACGTTCGCGCCCATGATAACGTTGATGGCTTGCCGCAGTGTCATGAGCCCGGAGTTTACGAAGCCCACTACCATGACTGTCGTCGCCGACGAGCTTTGAATGATGGCTGTGATGCCGAGGCCCGTCAAAAAGCCCGCCGGTACACTGCCGGTCATTTTATCGAGCAAGCTTTGCAGCTTGCCGCCCGCGCGGCGCTCCAAGGCCTGCCCCATCAGGTTCATGCCGAACAGGAAAAGACACAGCCCGCCAATCATCGTCAGTACATTGAAAATATCCATACCCGATTTTCCCCTTTTAACATTCTTTTACACGTATAGGAGTATATCGTGTCTATGTCAAATCAACTGTGTGTTCTTTGTAAAATCCATGTAAAATCGCTTGTTAAAAAACGACACAAAGCATGAATATCCCCCGGCGAAAAACCGGAGGATATCTACGCTATGCGTCCTGCTGAATTTTGCTTTACACGGTGCCGGTGATAACAACCTCCGCGGTGCCGGGTGTAGTGGCCCATGTGCCGTTTTCGTTTTGCGTATACTGCGCGGCGGGAACGGTGATCTGTCCCGGAAGCGTTGCGAACACGCCGGTCGTTTCACCATACGTGTACTGCGTACCTGCTGTCCAAGCGGTGCCGTTAAACGTGACCGCAATGTTTTTGAGGATCGGGTCAAACGTATCGGTCAGCACGATGCGCTCGGCTTCGGAAGCTTCGGTGTTGCCCGTGTTTTCGATGACGAACGTATACGTAATCTGCCCGTTCCCCGTGACGACCGCAGGACACAGCGCTTTGCTGATGGTGAGCACCGCGCGATCATCCGTAGAGACCGTTTCCGACGCGCTGACTTCCAGATTGCCGTCCGTGACATTTGCGGTATTCGTGATGCTGCCGTTCGTGCCGAGCGGTGCATACGCTGTGACCTCTGCCTCGTAAACGAGCATGATGCTGCCGTTTGCGGGGACATTCGGGACCGTAATGACGAGCGGCGGCTCCGGCGTTGCGGTGGGCGCGGTCTGCAAGACGCCGTTTACATAATACCGAACAGAATTCGGCACATACGCGAGCGGATAGACAGTCCCGCTATTAAATTCATACGCGCCGAGGTTATCGGTGACCGTGAGATTTGTCACCGGCTGCGCACCGCTGTTTACGATAGAAATGATATACGTAATCTTATCGTTTGCGGCGTAATTTTTCACCACGGCGGTTTTGGTAACGGTCAAGACCTCCAAAAGCTCGCCCGTGACGGTGTTGGAATTCGTTGTGCCTCCGTTATACGAAAGCGTCGCGAAATTTGTAAAAGATGCCATAAAACCCCTCCTTGTTTTCGGGGACTTTCCCCTTGTACAAGTTATGCCGAAGGGGGTTTAAATGACACTTTTGAGCTTGCGGCTTTTTGCATTCTTCATGTCTTTTTAAGGAACCTCTTGATAGGATTTCTTACGGCTAAACAGCCCACCGGACCGTTTAGCCTATCTTCCTGATCTGTTGTGAGGCAAAAGGATTTCGAGCTCTGCGCAGGTCGTGGGCGAGCCCGGCGTGCTGCGCATGCAGCCGGAACCGGTGCGTGCGGCCTGTGAACGCGCCCATGCGCTCGACAAATTTGTTTAATTTTACATAATTTAGTTTACATAAGATTATTGACATAATTAGATTTCAATCCATTAAAAATCTCCTTTGAAGAACCCGTAAAACCGGGCTTCAAAGGAGATTTTCGTTTTGTTATTGGCCGAGCAGCGAAAGATTATAGTCTTCAATGCACGTCGCAAGGCCTTCGGCGGTCGTCTCAAATCCACCGCCGGCGTTTTTAAGCTTTGCACAATTCATCCAGAGGTTTTCGCCGCCGGACTTTTCCTGCAAATTGAGCTTCATGCCTGTTTTTTTCATAAACAGCTCCGCAAGCGCGTACATGGAGACGTCTGCCTCGCTGCCGAAGTTATATGCGCCACCGGGCAAATTCACCGCCTGCAAGGTCTGCTCTGCAACCTCGCGCACATAGGTGATGCCGCGAAATTCCTCTTTGGAAAGTGCAAGCGGCTTTTGAGTGATGGCGGCGTTCAGGAACATCGTGATGAGGTTGCTGCGGTTCGGCACGCCAAACATGGGCATGTCATACATCCACGTCGCACGCAGCATGACGGCGTTCGGGTCGATCGCGAGAACGCGGTTTTCCATTTCCAACTTCTCTTCGGCGTAGAGATTTGCGGTCGCAACGTCGTCTTCCGTAAACGGCTTATCGCCCTTTGCGCCGCTGTACACCTGATCGGAGCTGAACAACACGAGCTTCGCACCGTTTGCGGCTTTGGCTAAATACTCCGGCACCAGAACGTTTGCGTGGTACGAGCCTTCCGGGTCTTTGGCACACGCACCGATGTCCGAGATTGCCGCGGTGTGAAGGATGGCGTCCGGCTGCACGGTGTCGATGAGGCGGTCGATATCCTCTTTTTCCGCCCCGCGCAGAGACGGCGCACAAATAACGGGCGCCGCCGCACGGATGCGCGCCCCCACAAAGCCATTTGCGCCGGTCAACAGAATTTTCATGATAAACTCCTCCCTGTTTTTAAAGACGACCCGACAAAACTGCCGGGTCGTCTGGATGCAAAATGAATTATGCGTTTTCGGTCTCTTTGTAGCGGCGTGCGCAGTCCTGCACGATGGCGTTCATCGCGTCCATTTTATTCAGCATGTCCTTTGCAAGGGCAATCTGGCAGCGCGTACGGACAAGGTTATGCTGCGGCTTTTTGACCTTAAAGTACTTATCGCCGACGATGTAGTCCGCGAGGAAGCGCGTTGCAAGCTCGCAGGTAAGCGCAAAGCAGCTGAGCGCCAGCGTATCCACTTCGGTTTTCGTCAGAGACGCGGCGGTCTTTTTGAGGAAGCCCTCGGCAAATGCCCAGAAAATATTGAGGTTTACGCCGGCCTTTTCCGGATGATCGCAATCTTCTTCCACAAAATTTGCAGCAAAGCGGATGGCATCGCCGAAATCGTGGCCGACAAGACCCGGCATAACGGTATCGAGATCGATGACAACGAGCGCCTCGTGCGTCTTCTCATCGAACAGCACGTTGTTGATCTTTGTATCGTTGTGCGTAACGCGCAGCGGAAGCTCGCCTTTTTCAAAGAGGTCGGTCAGGCGGCAAGCCTCGTCCTCTACGGAAAGCAGCCAATCGAACTCTTCGCGCACTTCTGCCACACGATTGCACGGGTCGACCGCCATATCTTCCTTCAGCTTCTCATAGCGCTTGCGCGTGTTGTGGAAGTCCGGGATCGTGTAGAAAAGGGAGTTCGCATCGAAATCCGCCAACATCAGTTGGAAATCGCCGAACGCCTCACCTGCACTGCGCACCACGTTCAAGTCGTCGCAGGTATCGAACGTCACAGACGGCACGTAGTTGCTGAGCCGCCAGAAGCCGTCATTATCCATCAAATAGTTGACGCCGTGCTTCGTGTGATGGAAATGCAGGCTTTTCGTATTCGGGCATTTTTCGCGGATGTGCTCCGTGACACGGTCAATGTTCTGCATCAGCTCAATCGGGTGCTGGAACGCATATGTATTGACGCGCTGTACAAGGAAAGACTTAATCTTTGCCATGCCGGTACCGTCATCGCGAATATAATTGACTTTGTAGGTGTGGTTCACGTTGCCCATTTTGATTTCTTCGTACGAGAAGAACGGGCCTTCAATGCGGAATTCTTCGCCGACCTCGAGTAACTTTCGGGCGATCTCCGGGTTCATGTCCATTTCTGGAATACTCATAATCCTCTGCTCCTTTAATTTTCTGGCAGTTTGGCCGCCACTTTTTAAACATAAACATAAAGGGATAACTGTAAAGATTATAGCAGAAATACGGCAAATTTCAAGTCGAAATTATGAATAGGCGCAAAAAGGCCGTTTTTCTTCAAAAATGATATACTGCCGACTACTTTTTTGACTACCCGTGCTAAAACGCCACAATAGCCCTATACCTCTCATCAAGCACTTTGCCGGTATCATCCTGTGCGTCAAGCTGCCACACGGTCAAAGTCCTTCCGACCCGGGGCGCGGTTTTTCTGAAAATAAAAAAAGGCGCAGAGCCCGCTCGGAGATTCCGGCCGCCCTGCGCCTTTTGCTTTATGTATACGCGACTTCATTCGCGGCGGAAGCATCGTTCGCCGTGTTGTGCACGACGATATATTTCATGTCCTTTGCGCAGGACTCCACCGGGACTTTCAAATCGTATTTGCTCTGGCTCAAAAGATTTTCGCGGATTGGTACCATTATTTTTCCTCCTCTAGTTAATCATGAAATATTTCATAATTTCCCTCGCATTGTATTTTGCAATCTTCTTTGCACCGTTTTCGTTTGTATGAATACCGTCAAGCAAATCAGTCTGAATTGGTGCAGCACCAGATTGTTCAGGATGGTCATAATCAATCGTTGTTTGGCTTTCGTAGATGTTTCGGATTCCGCATCTGCGAGTATCGATTGTTTCTGCTCCAAGCCTATCGGCAACAAAATTGATGAAATCACCTTTCTTGTAAATGCTATCGAAAGTTTCATAACATTCTTGCGTTGGTGTACACATAAATATCACGGCATTTGGATATGCTTCATGCAATTTCTGGAATCCATACCGCATAGCGCCTGCCAATGTCTGACGATTTACGTTATCAATAGGCACAACGGTAAAGTTGTTTTGAGCATAATTCGTGATAAACTGTGATTCCACGCTTTCTTTTGTCTGCACAGAGAAATCAACAGAATCATTTGTTCCAAACGAGAATGTAATCACGTTAAAGTCCTGATAATCTGCCTCTCCGTTTGCTTTTGCATTTAGCACTTTCTGTACTTGATTTCCCATTACATTGCCATTTGTGGAAGGTTGTGGATTTCCGTCATAGGTTTGACTAGCAACTTTATCTTGCCATGTAGAGCCCGCAACAGACACATTCACAACCTTATCAGCAAGGAGATACTGTTTAATCCAATACGTCCATCCGTTTACGCCACCCATAGCGGTAATACTGTCTCCAAGTGTAAGAATCTTTAATCCTTTCCACTTTGGAAGAATCGAACTCGGCAATGCAGATTCATTTACTGTAACATAAAGCTCTCCATATGGAGTAAATTTAGTAATTCCATGTTGCTCGATTTTCAAGGTGTTCAGGGTATTCCCAAGACCTCCGTTTTTTGAAAAACGGATGAAGTAAGCACCGTCTGGGATTGTGATAGATAATGGTTCATCCTTTAGCGGAGACAGATACTTTTTGTCTTTGTCAAAATATGCTCCGGTACTTACTACGCCTATTGGTAATTGGTTGCTGCTAAAGTATAATGTCATTCCCGGTTTTACAGGAATGTAGTCACTTGTTTCCCATGATGAAAAGCTAGTATCAAAGTATCCGCTATCTGGAAGTACAGCCCCTTTTACAACAGTATCTTTGTTAAAAAGATTTGAATGGTCTTCCTGTATTTTTACAACTTCGGCTTTGACTTCGCTTACTTCGGCTTTTATATTGTCAGTGTCTTCCTTTACATTATCCACATCGGCTTTGATTTTAAGCTCACCATATGGAACATATGTGGTTCTTGAACCTTTTTCGATCTGCAATTTTTCTGGTGAAGTGCCAAACGAAAACCTTGCATACCCATCAGATGTAACTGTTATATTATTATTATTATTAGGGTTGCCAAATCCACTTATAAACTTCTTTTGAGCGTCATAAAAAGCGCCTGTGCTGTATGGCGTCGGCTCATTATTTGCGCTAAAATAGAGTACATCATTTTTGGATACAGGAATATAGTCTGTAGTTTCCCATCCGCTAAATCCATTCATTTCGCTGCCATCACCAGAACTGATAGCCACATTTTCTTTTGCCGCTGCCGGATTAAAAAGATTAGGAGAAATGATGTTATCTAAATCTTCTTTTAGTTTGCCAACCTCTGCTGCATCCGCAGCTTCACCTGCATGGCTCAAGGTAGTATCAATTACAGCGTCTTTACCAGGGTCGCCTTTTTCACCACGCTCGCCTTTGGGGCCTGTGGGGCCAATATCGCCCTTATCGCCTTTCGCACCCGTAAACTTGCCCACATCGGCATCGTCACGGACGCTTTGGGCAAGCTTCTCGGCGGCGTTTGCGGCAAGCATGGTCTGCTGTACCACGTCCGGCGTAGGCTCGGCGGGTTCTGTGCCGCTCGCACCAGAGGACGGCGCCACCTTGTACAGTACGTCGACCGCAATCTGTCGCACGCCCTCCTTGTAGCCCGCGAATACGATCTCGCCCATGCCCTTTTCCGCCGTGGCTTCGATCGGCACGCCGATTTGATTGTTCGCGCCGACGCGCACCTGCACCGCAGCCCCGACCGGCGGGTGAAACGCCGCTAAAATATCGTACTCCGCCCAAACACCCTCGCGAATGATCGTCAGCATCTCCATGCCGTAGCTGCCCGCCGTGCCAAGATATAAGGGTTGCTCCTTGCAGTACGCGGCGTATTGGTTGAGGATGATTTCATGATTATTTTTCATCTGCATTATCTCCTTTACTTACGGTGTTCTTCAATCTCTCCAACAGTTTAGACAGCCGCGGAAACCCCGGCACGCCGATGGTAGCAAGGTTCTCCAGAATCGAGATCAGCTCGTTGATGATGAGCCAGATCGCGACCCCCGCCCCAACGACTGCCGTTACAGATTTAAGTACAGTTGCTTTGTTCATTTATTTGCCTCCTTATTTTAAATAAAAATTATAATTTACGGTGCCGAAAGCTATTTCGCCGCCGCCCAGTGCAAAATATTTGCCCGTCGCATACTCGGGTAGCCAGGCCGCATTTACTACCGACGTATTGTAGATGTGGCAAAGCACAATGCCGACCGAATTAGGATGCTGCGTGCCGATACACAGTAGCATATATTTATTCGGATAAGCTTTGCACACCCAAATAAGCCACTGCTTAAAGTATTCGGAGCCGCTTGATCCAGTAAGTCCCAGTGTGTCATAGGTAACACGCGGCACAAACACGATTGGATTAGATGACGCATCATCACGATTTACGGGAGTATAACTGTCAGCTTGCACCGTGCCCCTGACCCGCGTATTCCACGCCACGTCCAGCCAGTTTGCGAGCTCGGCCAAGATGATTTTAGTCACGTCTGATCTTCCTTTCATGTTTTTTCTCAAAGGTCGCTTTCGTCCCACTTGACTGCCCACCACACGCCTGCGTAGTCCGTTTTAAGGCTCGCTCTCTGGCAGAGCCGTATGTAATCATTTCGCTCCATTTTTGTTTTCCACCTCAAAACGGCAGGTCTTCCATCGCGAGCGGCGAGACGCTCTCTTTTTCCCAGCCATAGCGAAAATCGTTCCGTCCGGCGGCGCTGTACACGCGTTTGGACTTTTCGTCGTACCCCACCGCAATCGCGTTGTCGTGCAGCGCAAGCTTGCCGGTCATGCGGTTCTTGAGCACCAGAAGCTTTCCGCCTGCGGGGGCGTCTTCGCCGTTTTTCACGTAGCTGATGACCGTATCGACGCGGTTCGTGATGTCTGCCGAACCGGAAACCGCATCATTCTCGCTCACGTCGCCCTGTGTCTTGCGCGGATGAGCGACGAGCAGCACCGCAATGTTGTGCTTTACGGCGAGCTGTTTTAACTGCCGCACGAAATGCGATTGTTTTAAATACTGCGTGTCGGTGGAAGCCGCGTCGATCGCCGTCATGAGGTTATCGATGCACACGAGGTTGATGCCGTAACGGCATACTGCCTGTTCGACCGTATCGAGCAGCGCCGCATCCTCATCGTCTACCGCATTGTTGTCGTAAATGTACGCCCTGCCGCGGTACCATTCGCCGATCTGCTCCGTCACGTCCTCGGGCAGGCGGTACACGGCGTCGGAAAACTGGTTGTAGCTCGTCTCCACGTTCTGTGGGCCCGCGAGCTGCATATCGAGCCAGCGGCGGAAATGGTAATCCGGCAATTCTCCCGAATACGCCAGCACACGCAGTCCCTGATTCAGTGCTTCGGCGGCGAGCTGCGACATCACGGTGCTTTTGCCTTCGCCGCGTTTGCCCGTCACGAGGATCACCTGCCCGTAGTACAGCCCGCCGATCACACGGTCGAGCATTGCAATGCCGGTGTTGATTTTCGGCAGCTTGGAGAGATCCACCGCCGCCACGTCCGCGAGCTCCTTGATGTGCGTCACCAGGATGATGCGCGCGTTTGCCACAGCCTGCCGCAGCGCTTCTGTGCCGTACTTGCGCAGAATGTCGTTCGCGTCCTTCTCACCGAGGTAATCCTCCTGCCGCACGACCTTCACAGGCTTCGGTAAGCGGCGGGAAAGCGCATCGACCAACGTGATCTTGCCCTTTTCGCAATCGCCGAAGACGATGATCTCCGCAAAGCCGTTGATCCACTCCCAAACGTTTTCAAGCCACGTAAAGCCCATTGCGCCGGTCGGCACGCTGACTGCGTTTTGTATGCCGGCTTCGGTGAGGCTCAGGCTGTCGATCTGCCCCTCCGTGATGACGAGCCGGTCTTTGCCCTCGCAGCGGTCCATCCCGAACAGGATCGGCATCGTGTCTTTTTCCGACCACTCTTTGTTTCGGTCGCGCCCTTTCACAAAATCCGTCTTGCGGTATTTCACGAACTGCATCACACCGTCGCCGTCGTAGAACGGAAAAACCAGAATGTTGTCGTGCCCGCGCTGCGTGGTGATGCGGTAGCGCTCCGTCACCGCCCGGCTGATGCCGCGGCTTTCGAGATACCGTACTGCGGGGTTTGTCACCTTTACGGGGCGCTGCGGCAGCGTGCGATATTTTTTCTTTCGGCCATCATCAAACTCCAGCGGGTAACCGAAGTCCCGGGCGAGCTGCACCAGATGCCCCTGCGCCCCGCACCCGGCACGGAAGCATTTGAACGTTCCGTTTTCCAGATTGACCGAAAACGTGTTCTTGTCGTGTCCGCCGCCCTTGCAGTACGGGCACCAGCGGAAAAACAGCTCCTCGCCGCGCTCATGTGTTTCCGCACCCAGCGCCGAAGCCAGACCGTAAACGTCCGACCGCTTGAATTCATACGGCATGTCAGATCCCCCTCTCCGCGTAGTAGGCGTCTGTCAGGTTGCCCTCGTCGTACGGGAACTCTTTGCCCGAAGGGCAATTTGCGGCGCAGCCGCCTTCTTCTTTTTCTTTTAGACACGTAGTGTCTTCTTTATATTCTTCATTAGTTGTCGGTCGTTTGTCGTTTTTTCCGCTTGACGTTTGTCGTTTGTTTGTCGTTCGCTTTGGCGCATCTTGGTATAAACTGTAATTATTTACAGTAATAATGCGCCCTTTCGCGCTTGTTTCGTTTGTCAGTTCGCCTGTCATTTCTAAGTGTTCGAGCGCCGTCCGTGTTTGTCGAATTGTGAGCCCCGTTTCTTCCGACAATTTTGCTAACGAAGTTACGAACTGTCCGCGCTTGATTTTTGTGCCATTTACACATCCGATTTTCCAGTTTGCACGAAAAATGCAATGGATAAATAGCACTTTTGTCGGCACATCTCTGTACCACTCCCATTCGGTCATTTTGCGGTCGAATTTTACGAATCCGTTATTGCTTGCGGGCATTCCATCACTTCCAATCGTTCTTTCAGCTCACGGTAGAGAACCTCGCGGATCAATTTTCCGGTCGTTGCGGGCTCGCAGAAAATGATTTGGCAGTTATATCTTGCAAGCCATGCCGTAAGGCTCGCGACAAATGCCTTCGGCTGCATACGGCTGCGGTACTTGCCCGCATACGCAATGTCTGCTCTGTCACATTTAAACTGTCTGCCAGCTCTTTGCGGGTCATGCCCGCTCGCGCACGCTCGGCTTCTATGTTCTTTAGTGGGTGCATTTCCTCCCCTCCTCTCACTTTTGTCGTTGATATTTCTCAACTTTTAGGACAAAAAAGTAATATCCGATTTCCTTTGCATCGATGTCCAGAAGGTCGCACAGATTATGGATCTCGCTCTGCTTGAAGTTATATTCACCCGCTAATTTGCGGTTCAGTTGTCCTTCACTGAGTCCAATTTTGGCGGCACATTCTTTTTGTGTTAGTCCCCGCATTCTCGGATTTTACCGCGAAGCGGATTGTAGTTTATCTCCGGCATCAGTCTAACATCCATTGTCTCACCTTCTTTCTGTTGCGATATCTCAACTACTCTTTTAGTCTACACTACCAGTTGCGATTTGTCAATAGCAAATTTTGAGATTTCGCAATTATTTTTGCAAAACATATTGATTTTTCGCAACCCAACGTTTATAATACAATCAGACACCACCGAAAGGATGATCGTTAATGTCTGATAAAGCAGCCTCTTTTTCACAGCGATTGAGAGAAGCTCTTGACGCAAGAGGAATGAAACAAGTTGAGCTTGCGGAGAAATCTCAAATATCAAAATCCAGCATCTCACGCTACCTTAAAGGTGACTGGGAAGGCAAACAAAGCGCGGTTTATGCGCTGGCAAAGGCTTTAGGCGTGACGGAAGCATGGCTCGTGGGTTATGACGTTCCTATGGAAGAAAGCTCCAACGTCCTCCCCGCCGATGCCGAACCGTATAAGCCGACAGGTTATATGCCCGTTCTGGGGCGTGTGGCGGCGGGGCTGCCGATCTACGCCGAGGAAAATATTGAAGAGTACATAGCCTGTGACTTTCCGAACTCCGAAGACTATTTCGCGCTTAAAGTAAAAGGCGACAGCATGAACGCGGCCGGCATCAACGAGGGCGATTACGTTATCGTGCGCAAGCAGGATATTGTAGACAACGGTGATATTGCCGTCGTGCTGGTAAACGGCGATGAAGCCACTGTAAAGCGCTTCTCGCGAACGGATAACACCGTTGTGCTGACCCCTCAAAGCATGAACCCCGCACATCAAGTGCAAATCTATGACACCAAAGATGTGCCTGTTCGCGTGCTCGGCAAGGTGGTCGAATCTCGGCATAAATACTAAATTTAGGGGAGGATTTTTCAATGAAAGGTTCAAGAGAATTCAAGGGAAATAGTTTATTGGAAGATGTTTCCGACTACGTTGCTATCGATTTGGAAACAATAGGATTAGACCCAATGTATGACGACATTATAGAATTTGGCGCAGTAAAGGTCTCCAACGGGATAATTATTGATAAATTTCAATCTTTAATCAATCCGGGGTATGAAATTAGTCCTTTTATAGCTACTCTTACTGGCATATCAAATGAAATGTTAGCATCGGCACCTTCTCTTGTACCAACTCTTTCAAAGTTCATTGAATTCTTGGGCAATTATACTATTGTTGGGCACAATGTAAACTTCGACATTAATTTTATTTATGATGCTTGTGTTAACAATTTAGGTGTTGCTTTTTCCAACAATTTTATTGATACCATGCGACTTAGTCGTCGCATATTTCCGGAAGAAAAACATCATAGACTATCAGACGTATCTAAACGGTTTTCGATTGGAGAAAACGTGGAACATAGAGCTTTGTCTGATGCTATCAAAGCTCATGAGTGCTACGAAAGCATTAAAAAATTTCTTGCAGAAAACAATATATCGTTTTCTTCTCTTTACCCACATACAACTTACAAGCATTCATCTATTCGTGCAAAAGATATTGTTCCTACAATAGATGTTCCTCGTGATACCAGCCCTTTTTTTAAAAAGATTTTTGTTTTCACAGGCACATTAGAGCATAAAACAAGAAAAGAGGCAATGCAAATGGTTGTAAATCTTGGAGGACTATGCGGTGACAGAGTAACTAAACAAACAGATTTTCTCGTTCTTGGAAATACTGATTATTGTAAGACAATAAAAGACGGTAAGAGTAGCAAACAAAAGCGCGCTGAACAGTTGAAATTGTCAGGTTCCAACATAGAGATATTGTCCGAAAATGCATTTTATGATATGATGGCTTCTGAAATATGAGGAAGTATATGATCGAAGAAGTTTTTCAAACAATAAAGGGCTCAATCAACAAACAATATTTTGGCAACAGTAAGTTTTACTACAATAAAAGCGCAACAACCGGGCTATATTCGCTTATGGTCGAATCCACTCCAAGTTTATATCATTTGGACACAAGTGCTCATTTATTTGCTCGGGTAAAGCTTAGTGGAAAACTGCAGTATATATCTTTTAGTGGAACATTTGAAAAAGATTTTGCTGCACTGAATATTCCTTTTACGAAAATCGCATCAGATGATTTTGTTCGCATTGATATTGAATACTTCTTAAATATTGCACTCAATAATTCTGCTGTGCATAAACTACTTAATCGCATATATACAAGCTCGTTTAGTTTTCCGTCTTTTGGTTGTTGCGCAAAATACGTTGAATGCAGTAATGCAGGTCATTGCTTGCATACTGATATTCTATATGCGTCGGCTGCTTGTCAATACAAGCATAATTTAGATGCCGGACGTATATTTTACGCCACAAATAAAAGTTAAAGAAAAAGCCCCGCCGGTGCTACCAACACCGACGAGGCCGCCCGAGTCACCCCGGTGGACAATATAGTCCCAGACAAGCTATATTGTACCACCTGACCCGGGCAAAAGCAATAGCCCGGGCATTTTTATGCCCAAAATTAGTCGTTCTCTTTTGAGAAAGTGAATAGAAATATGCCCAAAATTTGGAGGTACAATTTAAAATTATGAAAAAACGAGCAGATGGGCGCTACCAGCGCAAGATCACGCTGCCGGACGGCACGCAAAAGCACGTCTACGGCACAAGCCCGGCGGAGGTAAACCGCAAAGCCAAGGAAATCGAACGCGCCTTCGAGACCGGCATAGATCTCTCAGACCGACCTGTGCCTGTGACCGCCCGAAAATCTGACTACTTTTTGACTACCTGACCCCTTTAAAAAGGCCTTAAAAAACCGATATTCAGAAAATAAAAAATCCAGTGTCGAAACCAAAAAACGGCTTAAACACTGGACTTTTTCTTGGAGCTGCTAACCAGATTCGAACTGGTGACCTCGTCCTTACCAAGGACGTGCTCTACCTACTGAGCCATAGCAGCATACGCAAAAGGCAAGATGAACTCGCCTTTTGTGGCGACCCGGAACGGGCTCGAACCGTCGACCTCTAGCGTGACAGGCTAGCGTTCTAACCAACTGAACTACCGGGCCATGGTGGCAGGGGCAGTAAGATTCGAACTCACGGCACGCGGTTTTGGAGACCGCTGCTCTACCAACTGAGCTATGCCCCTATTTATCTCACGGCCTCTTTTCGACCGCTCGATTATTCTACCACGAACTACGGAAAATGTCAACCTATTTTCCCAAAAATAATTATTTTTTACCCCCGACAAGGTGTTTTATGCAAAAAATGCAGACACCGTGCCGAAAAACAGAAAACGCCCGTCCTTTTGGAACAGGCGTTTCGGTGACTAAACTTTAGCGGGAAAGATCCTGAGAGATCTTGTAGAGCTTCTCGTCGAAGACGCGCGGCATCTCGAGGGCTTCGGTAATGTCGAAGTCTACGATGCGTTCGCCCTGCATGACGACAACGCGGTTGCTCTTGCCGTCGCGGAGCAGCTCAACTGCGTGGTAGCCCATCCGGCTTGCCACAACACGGTCACGGAGCGTCGGGGAACCGCCGCGCTGTACATGGCCAAGGATGGTCGCGCGGCTCTCAATGCCGGTCTCCTCTTGGATGCGCTTGCAGATATCTTCGGAGTGACCTACGCCCTCTGCAACGACCACGATGAAGTGGCGCTTGCCGGTCTTCTGTGCGTAGCGGATGCGCTCGATGACGTCCTTTTCAAAGTCATACTTCACTTCCGGGACGAGCGTTGCGATTGCACCGACAGCGATGCCGGTGTTGAGTGCGATGTCGCCGCAACGTCTGCCCATGACCTCTACAACGCTGCAGCGGTCGTGAGACTCTGTGGTATCGCGGATGCGGTCGATCATTTCCATAGCGGTATTCATCGCCGTGTCATAACCGATGGTATATTCGGAGCTCGAAATATCGTTATCGATGGTGCCCGGAACGCCGATGCAAGGTACGCCTGCGCCGGTCAGGTCGCGTGCGCCGCGGAAAGAACCGTCGCCGCCGACGACGACCACGCCGTCGATACCCAGTTCGCGACATTTAGCAGCCGCCTTCTGAACGCCCTCCGGGGTATTGAACTCGGGGCTGCGCGCCGTAAAGAGCGCCGTGCCGCCGTGCTGGATGATGTTGGAAACGCTGCGAAGCTCCATTTTCTGCACTTCGCCGGTCAGAAGACCGTTGTAGCCGTGACGTACGCCATATACCTCCATGCCGAAGGAGATCGCGGTGCGGACAACAGCACGAACCGCAGCATTCATGCCCGGTGCGTCACCGCCGCTCGTAAGTACTGCGATTTTCTTTGCACACATTGTAAATTCCTCCACTTTCTTATTGAAAACTGCAAAGTTAAAAATGCAATTCAACAATTTATTCCATTCATTTTTTGATTATACCCCTTTTCCCTGACGGTTTCAAGAGGTATTTTGTCTTTTTTGAATCGGTTTTTGTTTTTTTGAGAATTTCTTATTCTTTCAGCGCAACATTTCCCTCGCCGAGAAGTTTTCTCAATGCGGAGACGAGTTCGTAGTTCACCGCAACGCGGTAACGGGCGGGCGCGCGGACCAGCTTTTTCGTGTCCGTATAATATAGATAGAGGTCGGTCACGCCGTCGAAAATCTCGATGTACTGCATCGCCTTTTTGCAGAGCGGGTCTTCGGCGTTCGGCACACGCAGGTAAAGGCCCTTATAGGCTGTGTTATAGCCCTTAATCTGCACACCGGGCCGCTCTTCCCCGCGCGGCGGCGTGACGCTTTCCGGCACAGCGGCAGGCTTTTGCGAGTCCCTTTTCTTTTCCTCAGGCGCAGGCCTTCTGCGGATCATCATTTCTTCCGGCGAAAACGGTGCCGAGGCATATTCGCAGATGAACTTCGGGTCTTTTTCTTCCGTAAAGCTGATGCGTCCGTGCGCCCAAACAGAGCCGCCCGGCGCAAAAAGGTCGCCGTATTTTTCCAAAACCTTCGGGAAAACAAGCGCCTCCATAGAGCCATACATGTCTTCCAGCGTGACGAACGCCATGGCAGAGCCGGAGCGCGTCACCTTCTTTTTCACGCTTTCCACAACGGCCAGAACGTCCACATACTGCTCGTCTTTATATTGGTCGGATTCCCCGGCGGCGCTGCGGGCAATCTCATCAAAGCGCGCGGCGATGCCGGCGTTATAGACCTCCGCATACGGCGACATGGGGTGTCCGGAAAGGTACATGCCGGTGACTTCCTTTTCCATAGAAAGCAGTTCGGTTTTGGGGAACTCCTCGGCTTTCGGCATCTCGAAAGATTCCGTTTTCTCCTCCCCGCCGAAGTCAAACAGGCCGATCTGTCCCTCTATGTTGCGGCGTTTGTCGTCCTCCAGCTGATCGAGCAGCGGGCCGACCGCCATCAGCATTTCGCGGCGGTTATTGCCGAGACCGTCGAACGCACCGCAGCGGATAAGACTTTCCACGGCGCGGCGGTTCAGGTCTCTGCCCTGCATGCGCTTGCAGAAATCGTAGAAGGTCGTGAACGGGCCGTTCATCGTGCGCTCGGACAAAATGCGCTGTATCAGGCCGCGCCCGAGGTTGCGGATGGCGAGCAAACCGAAACGAATGCTGTTTTCAAAAACGGAAAAGCCCTGCTCGCTCTCGTTCACGTGTGGCGGCAGCACGGCAATATTCAGCCTGCTGCATTCTTCCATATACGCCGCAATCTTGCCTGCGGATGCAAGCACACTTGTGAGCAACGCAGCCATGTATTCTTTCGGATAGTGATATTTGAGGTACGCCGTGCGATACGCCACAACGGCATACGCGGCGGCATGGGACTTATTAAACGCGTAGGACGCAAAGCTTTTCATCTCATCGTAGATTGTCTCGGCGGTCTGCTCGTCCACGCCGCGGGCGATGCAGCCTTCAATCTCCACGGTGCCGTCCTCACGCTTTAAGCCGTGAATGAAATACTCACGCTCCTGCTCCATGACATCGTGCTTTTTCTTGCTCATGGCGCGGCGCACAATGTCCGCGCGGCCGAGCGAATACCCCGCAAGCTCGCGGAAAATGCGCATGACCTGCTCCTGATAAATGATGCACCCGTAGGTGACATCCAGTATTTTGGAAAGGCGCGGGTGGCGGTACGTGATTTTATCCGGGTGCTTGCGATTTTCGACGTACATGGGGATGAACTTCATCGGGCCGGGGCGATACAAAGAGATAACGGCGATGAGGTCTTCAATGCTCTTGGGGTCGGATTGCATGATGACACGGCGCATACCGGCGGATTCAAACTGGAACACGCCCTCTGTTGCACCGCTCGCGATCATTTTAAACACGTCCGGGTCGTTATCCGGCGCGTTTTCCACCTTAAAGCCCGGCGTGTGTTTCGCAATCATCTGCTCGGCGTGGTCGATAACCGAGAGGTTGCGCAGGCCAAGAAAGTCCATCTTGAGCAGACCGAGCTGCTCGATGGCCGTCATCGTGTACTGCGTAACAGGCGAATCGTCGTTCATGCTCAGCGGCACGTAATCGACGACCGGGCGGTCTGTGATGACAACACCGGCGGCGTGCGTGGACGTGTGGCGCGGCATGCCCTCAATTTTGCGCGCCATGTCGAGAAGCTCGTGCACCTGTTTGTCGCTTTCATATAAATCGCGCAGCTCAGAGACGCGTTCCAGCGCGGCATCAATCGTGATGTCGAGCTCCATCGGCACAAGCTTTGCGACGGTATCGCACGTTGTGTACGGAATCGCCATGGCGCGGCCAACGTCGCGTATCGCAAGGCGCGCCGCCATGGTGCCGAACGTGACGATCTGCGCCACATGGTCGGTGCCGTATTTTTCCGTGACATACTCAATGATCTCCTGTCGGCGCTCGTCGCTGAAATCGACGTCGAAGTCCGGCATACTGACGCGCTCCGGATTCAAAAAACGCTCGAACAGCAGGTCATACCGCAGCGGGTCAACGCCCGTGATGCCGATGCAGTATGCGGCGAGGCTGCCCACGCCGGAGCCTCTGCCCGGGCCGACCGGGATACCCATGCTTTTCGCCTGACGGATGAAATCGTACACGATGAGGTAGTAGTTTACATAACCCATCGTATCAATCGTCGAAATTTCATATTCAAGGCGGTCTACGATTTCTTTTTTCGGGTTTTCGCCGTAGTGTTTGTGCAGACCCGCGTAACACATGCGGCGGAAATATTCGCGGTTGTCGCTGCCGTCCGGCGTATCAAAGCGCGGCAGCTTCGTTTTGCCGAACTCAAATTCTACATTGCAGCGGTCGGCGATTTTCTGCGTGTTGTCCGCTGCCTCGGGACAATCCGGGAACAGTGCACGCATTTCGTCTTCGCTTTTAAAATAGAATTCATCGGAGCCGAATTCCAGCGTATCCTCATCCTCCACCGTGCGGTTCGTCTGGATGCAGACGAGGATGTGGTGCATTTTGGTGTCTTCTTTTTCGATATAGTGGCAGTCGTTCGTCACGACGAGCGGAATGCCCGTATCTTTTGACAATCGGATTATTTGCGGGTTGATATGTGCCTGTTCGCGCAGGCCGTGGTCTTGTAATTCGAGGTAAAAATTGTCCTCGCCGAAAATCTCACGGTAGCGCAGGGCGGCGGCTTTGGCTTCGTCATAGTCGCCGACGGAAAGCGCACGCGGGATCTCACCCGCAAGGCAGGCGGAAAGCGCGATGAGCCCCTCGCTGTGTTCACGCAGCAGCTCCATATCGGCACGGGGCTTGCTGTAAAAGCCCTCTGTCCACGCTTTAGAGACAATGGCGACAAGGTTGCGGTAGCCCGTTTCGTTTTTGCACAGCAGCACAAGATGCCGGTTTTCGTTATCGATGCCGTGAATTTTATCGAACCGGCTGCGCTTTGCAACGTAGATCTCGCAGCCGATGATCGGCTTGGCTGAGTGTCATGTGTAGCCGCTCCGCGGTTTGAGCCGTGTCCAGCCCTTCCAGGCGCAGTTTTAAGACCTCCAGCCCGGAATGCGTGGTCAGCGCCCTTTGGGGGCGGTAAGGATCAGGTAACAGCTCTGTCAGCACTTCATCTGATGGAATATTCGCTAAAAGCTCGGAAAATAAAATCTTCTTTTCGGCCACTTCTCCCTGCGGGGCTGGAGTGGCCTCTTTATTTCTCG
>OGPA01000860.1_pt1 | contig 27854 bp, 22 predicted proteins | sample 1552841 | NCBI WGS metagenome assembly OGPA01 (sample SAMEA2579916, study PRJEB22360) | human gut metagenome | reverse complement strand
AGTATTCTCCATGAGCAAACTACCGCAAAAGCACGTAGCAAATTAGTGGGATAATTCATGGGATATGCTTGAAGCTGAAAATATAAAGTTTTAAAAATCAGCGTGGTAACTCTCTTAGGAGAATCCCAGGCGGATCACTGAAAGACAAGTCAAAACAAGACTTAAAGAAGACAACTCCTACAATATCAAGGTATTGCAGGAGTTTTTTCTTTGTATAATGTCCGTGACCAAAGACACGAAAAGGTCACGAAAAGACACACTTCTATGACCAATTCGTGACCAATCCAAATTCCAGAAAAACAGGTCACGGAATGTCCAAAATTGGCTAACCTCTGTCCACATTTGTCTTGGCTGCAAATGTCTCATTTTCAATCAATCAAAGTAATTTTGCAATTAAAAAAATGAGATTATGAGAACAACTTTCAAACTATTATTTTTCGTAAAACGAAATGCAGCAAAGAAGAACGGCAATGCACCAATCATCGCACGCATAACCATCGACCAAATTGTGTCGCAGTTCAACACCCAAATGGAGATAAATCCCGCTAATTGGAGCGTCAGCGCAGGAAAGGCAGCAGGGAGAAGCGCCGAAGCAATAAGTATCAACACCATGTTAGATAGCATCCGCAGCACCGTACACCAACATTATCATGCTTTGTTGGAACAAGACGGTTATGTGACCTCTGAACGGGTAAAAAACGCCTTTTTAGGTAAGATTGAACGGGGTAAAACCTTAATAGAGTTCTTTGAAATGCACAATGAACAATACTTGCAGAAGGTAAAGATGAATACGGCAGATAAAACTTATTCCCGTTACGAACTGACAAAGAAACGTCTTATAGAGTTTATGAAGTTCAAGTATTCAGTTTCGGATATGCTTATCAAAGAAATAAACGTGGTGTTCATTGATAACTTCCTGCTGTATATTAAGAACCATCACGAATGTACCCACAACACAGCGATGAAGTTTGTACAACGCTTTAGAACCGTTGTGAACTTCGCAAAGAACACTGGGTTGGTTACTGCTGATCCTTTCGGGAATTATAAGGTACGGTTTGAGCAAACAGACAGGGATTATCTTACAATGGAAGAGATAACCACCATTTATAATAAGAAGTTTGCTTCTAAAAGGCTGGAACATGTACGGGATCTATTCATTTTCAGTTGCTATACGGCACTTTCATACATTGATGTATGTGAGCTTACCAAAGATAATATTCGTATCTCATTCGATGGCAATTTGTGGATAATGACCAAACGACACAAAACGAATGTAACTTCCAATGTTCGGCTACTCGAAATACCGAAAGCTATCCTTGAAAAATACAAAGACAAGTTGCCAAACGGAATGATTTTACCGATTATAAGTAACCAAAAAGTAAACGATTATTTGAAAGAAATTGCTTCCATTTGCGGTATAAATAAGAACCTGACCTTTCATGTTGCGCGTCATTCTTGTGCGACTTCGGTGCTGATAAGCAATGGTGTACCTATCGAAACTGTTTCCAAAATCTTAGGTCATACCAATATCAGAGCCACTCAAATATATGCGAGGATCACCGATGTAAAGGTTAGCAATGATATGGAAATGTTAGCACAAAAGCTAGATATTGCTAAATGAATTTCAGGTTACTGAAATTAGTTATCGTCAGATAACAGCAAGGTGTGTTCAGAGCTGCTGAGATTTATCCCAGCAGCTCTGAACCTTTTTAGAAAAGCACTCCGAAGTCGTGTTTCCAATGAAAGAAAAATTACTCAACTTAATCCTACTCATCAATAGAAATCCCCAACTTCTTCCAAACTCACTCTTTACTTTCAAGACATTTCAGATATTTTATCAGAAAGTTTTTAAACGACCAATTACAATGGTAAACATATTATTCGTATTTTTGCTAATGACTTGAAAGTAGTTTCAGTAAAATGATGTTTTAAAAACGCATTAACATACTGAAATAGTTTTTGAGTCAATATTCAAGTCTTTTGCTAATGGTGTTTTAAAAATAAATAAATGATGGATTATAAAATTGAAGATATTAATTTGCAGGCTAAACTTGAAGAGTTGAATTTAATACTCCCAAGTACATTAACTTTCTTTCCAGAGAATATTGAAGAAGTAAAGCGGAAAGAAGATTTTGTTTTTACAGATAGCATGCTCGATTTAAACAAAATTTTCAGGAAGGAAAACCTTGATATTACTGTATTAGGAAATGATACTGAACTCTATCGAACTAGAAAAAATGCAGATATTTATCTACCTGCAATCTTTTTTAGCCTTTCACTATTAACAGAAAACCCATCAATTGTTTCTATCTCTTTAAATGTATTATCAAATTATATCTATGATCTTTGCAAAGGTTCATTTGGTAAAAAGACAGCTAAAGTAGACTTTTATATCGAAACAGAGGAAGAGGGAAAAATAAAGAGGATTAGTTATAGCGGAGACTCTGAAGGCTTAAAAGACTTACCCAAAATAATAAAAGCAATGAAATGAAAGATATTTTGCCCCCCAACCTGCTAATTAGCGAATTCAATAAGGTAGCATCTATTGCCCAAAAAAAAGCATTCATAACTATTGCTTCCGAAATACAAAAAGAAGAAATAGAAACACTAGAAACATATAGAAACAATTTGTTAGAATTAAAAAGAAAATATATTGAACACGGATTAAGTGATGAAGCTAATCTCGCCTTTTGCCTTGATCTGTCTTTACAATCAGTACAGTATGAGTTGCAAATGCTCATAAATATAAAAGAGGATGACATGAGCGAAGCTTGGAGTAATTTAGTAAAGGCACAAGTCACTTATGGAAGTGTAGTTAGAAATTGCCCATATGAATCCATATCTGCAAATGGATACATCACAAGACTTGAATGGTATGAAAAATTACTTTTCCCAGAAATGATGTTTGCAAGCGTTGGTGGCATCGTAAAAAAAAGCCACTGTTCAATATGCAATGAAAGCTACAATAAATGTAATCATATAAAAGGGAAATTATATAATGGAGAAATATGTACAAGAGTAATTACTAAAATGGAATTAGAGGAAGTCTCATTAGTTGATGTTCCTGCCAATAAACAATGTAGAGTATTGACTACAACTTATAATGGAAAAACTGTTGATTCATTAACATTAAGAGAAGTAAAGAAAACAAACGAGAAGTAATGTAGCACAAATTACTCCAACAACCATTCAATATTAAACAATATTCATTTGCTTATTTAAATATAATTCGCTCGTCGGGACGGGTGGTCCCGCCCCTTGCCGCTAGGCGTTCCTCGACCAATGAGTTTTGAAGTGAAGTATTGCAATGTTGTTTTCTTGAAATATTGATAGCTTGATTTCTTGATAACTTGTTTTCTTGATTACAAGATGGCAAGATTACAAGATAGTATGAAAGCACTATTGCAAAATAGCAGGATTGGCAGACTGCATTATATCTTTCGCATACAGATAAAAAATACTTTCTCTTTTCAAAAGTCCATATAGTTTATGAGGAACTTGCGAAAAGAGAAAATAATTTAGTAAAACTTTATAGGCAAATTAATTGTCGTTTTCGTCCATTTTCCGAAGGAGCTTTTCGATAAGACTATTAAGAAAGGCTGTCCTATCTCTTTTACGCTCCCTGATTGTAAGATAAGTACGATAGTAATCACCTAAGTCTACTTTGAATGATGCCTCTATATAGGTCATTATTTCCTTTATATCAGCATTTCCATTGTTTAGAACTCCGGCAGCATATATAGCATATCCCAATTCAATAGCAGCAACTTTAGTTCCTGTCCATCGAAATGGATTATCAGGCAAAGAAGCTCGGCTGGTTGCTATCACTTCTGTTCTCTCTACATCTTGTAATCTCTGATGCAAATAGATTTCCAACATATCATAAGCCAACATCTTGGCTACCCTATGATCACAACAGGTCGAGAACAAAGGATCTCTATCCAATAAGCCACAATTATGGCATAACTTGTAGTTCTCATGCCCTCTGAGAAAGTAATATTTATCCAAATGTATTGCTTTGGAACGATAATATTGATAGAAGTCAAGATTATTATTACAGAAGTCTACGATTGCCGATTGCTTTTTCTTGTAATGCTCCTTGACTACCTCTTTATTGCCATTTGGCTTTCTTAATTCAAGCGTATAAATATCATTGTAGTATATTAGTTTACTTAGAATTAACGGTTTGCTATTTTTAAAGAAGTCTATCTCTTCCTCATTATCCCGAAAGTTATATTTGTGTATATACTCTCTTAGTTCTTCAAACAATGGTCTGATGAAATCAATCATATACAGAGCCTTACTTGAAGATATATCACTATCTATACAAAATGTTTCTATCTCTGCATTGATTTTCAATATCAGTTCATTGGAAAGCTGTTTTACTGTCATTTTATCTATTATATAGGTTTATATTATACGGCTAAATACAATACTCTATTTTCCTTTTATTTAGAATACAAAGAAGAGCATTAAAATCAGTTTGCAAAAGTAACTCTAAATCAAAAGTAGATACAGATATAGTTTTTGTATATTTGCAGGATACAGATTAGGTGAATTATGAAAAAAGAAGTCTTATATCAAGAAATAGCGAGAAATATTGCTTGGCAGATAAAAAAGGGTGTATGGAAAGCTGGTGAAAAGCTGCCCTCTTTACGCACTATAAGTAATGAAAATGGGGTAAGTTTAAATACAGCAATTCAAGCATACTATGAATTGGAAAAGGACGGCTACATAATATCACGCCCTAAATCGGGATACATTGTCAATTATAAGCCAATACGCTTATCTGCTCCAGCCACCACACAACCATCTGTGAAAGATGAAAGTAAAGAAGTCGTGGAATTAATTGCTGAAGTATATCGTTCATTAGAAATTGGAGATAAGTCTATTACCCGGTTTTCTTTAGGGATGCCCGAAGATGTTTTATTACCAATAGCAAAACTCAATAAGGAACTAATAAGAGCAATGCAAACACTTCCGGGTAATGGTACTCGGTATGATGAAACACAGGGAAACATCCACTTGCGTAAGGCTGTAGCTCGTTTCACCTATAGCTGGAATGGAAATTTGACAGAAGAAGATATAGTAACTACAGCAGGAGTCACTAATGCTGTTGCTTTAGCTTTATCTGTGATTGCCAAGGCAGGAGATACGATTGCCGTCGAAAGTCCAGTTTATTTTGGAATGTTACAGCTTGCCAATAGTTTGGGATTACGTGTTTTAGAACTACCAACAAATCCCGAAACAGGCATTGATCCCGATGCTCTAAAAAAAGTTTTGCCACAAATTAATGCTTGTCTGCTTATAAGTAATTTCAATAATCCATTAGGAAGTTGTATGCCTGATGACCACAAAAAAGAGGTTGTCAATATGTTGGCTGAACATAATATACCATTAATCGAAGATGATTTGTATGGCGACATCTTCTTTGGAAATTCAAGACCTAAACCTTGTAAAGCATTTGATAAAGAAGGAATTGTATTGTGGTGTGGGGCTGTATCTAAAACGTTAGCACCAGGGTATCGAGTAGGTTGGATTGCTCCCGGAAGATTTAAAGAGGCTATTATTCGTCGGAAAAATATACATCTAATCTCTACACCTACTCTTAATCAGGAAGCCGTCGCTAACTTTATGGAGAATGACAGATACGAAAATCATTTGCGTAAACTTCGTCGAGAGCTTTGTGCAAATAGTATTCATTTTGCTCATTCTATTATGGATCATTTCCCTGAAAACACAAAGATTGTAACTCCACAGGGGGGATTTATGCTTTGGGTGGAGTTAGACAAGCGAATTAATACAACAGAGCTTTATTACAGGGCTATGCAGCGGAAAATAAGCATAGCCCCCGGACGTATGTTTACCTTACAAGAACAATACACGAACTGTATGCGCTTAAGTTATGGGCAACGATGGACTCCACTCCTTGAAGAACGTTTAAAACGATTAGGAGATATAATCAAAGAGTCACTCTGATGGGCTGATGTATGCCTGTAGAACTTCTCCTATTATTTGAAGCCCCTTTATTATTCGTTCTTCTGGCATATTGGAGTAATTCAGTCTAAGTGTATTTTCTTTGTGTTCGACAGGATAGAATGAGCCACCAGGAACAAAAGCTATTTTTCGTTCTATACACTTTTTCAGAATCTCACGTGCTGAAATCTCTTCGGGTAATTCAATCCAAGTGAATAATCCGCCTTGTGGATAGGTATATCTGATGTTGTCAGGAAAATAGCGTTCTATATACTCCATAGCTATATCTCTACGTTTTCTGTAAACTTCTACGATTTTACCAATATGTTTATCAATATCATACCGTTTCAGATACTCGGCAATAGTCATTTGAGCTATCGTGTTACACTGTAAATCTGTACCCTGTTTAACTAGAACATATTTGCGGATAATATCTTTATCGCCAGCAATCCAACCAATCCGGAAGCCGGGACAGAATATCTTAGAAAAACTACCAGCACACAAGATATTACCAACCTTATCAAATGATTTTATAGAGGGCAAAGATTCTCCCTCGAATCTTAATTCTCCGTAGGGATTATCTTCAATAACAGGAATATCATATCGGGCAGATAGTTCCGCAAGTTTTTTGCGTCTTTCCAAACTCCATGTTTTTCCGGTGGGGTTCTGGAAAGTGGGTATTACATATATTAATTTCACTTTGGGGGCATTATTCAGTACATCTTCCAATACAGTCATATTCATCCCCTCTTCATCCGTAGGTATCTCCACAAAGCTACATCCGTATGACTTAAATGCGCTAATTGCAGCTAAATAAGTAGGACTTTCACATAATACGATGTCACCATCATCCAAGAAAACTTTACCTGACAAATCCAATCCTTGCTGTGATCCATGTGTGATAAGAATATTATCTTTATCAAACGATGTTCCTAAACGTTCATTCATTCGTTTGGCAATCCATTCACGTAAAGGGGAATACCCCTCAGTAGTAGTATATTGGAGAGCTTTTGTTCCTGCTTCCTTTAATACTATTTGAGTCATTTGATTAATTTCATCTATTGGAAATAATTCAGGGGCAGGTAGTCCACCAGCAAATGAAATAACATCTTCTTGCTCTGTCACTTTGAGTATTTCTCGTATTTCCGAAGCCTTTATATAAGACATTCTATTTGCAAATTTCAACTTCATAATCATTAAATGTATTTGAGAACTAAAATATTGCAAAGTAAAGCATAAAAGGTAAATGGAAACAGATACAATTTGCGTAATATTAGTAGGTACAGATTTTCGGAACCAAGTATTAGCATAACACTATTCAATTCAAAGGAATACTTTAGGAGTGTTCTATGAACTTTCACCACTACTAAGCTAAAAGAATGTATTTCAAAAACATACTATCATTATATTTAATTGTTTACCTTTGCAAAAAACAAAGGTACATGAAAGATAATCCTATTAGTACAATAGATAGTGAATATATAGAGTGGCTGAAAACCATCAAACAGCAAATTCGTTCTACTAAAATACGAATGATAAAAACAGCTAATACAGAGTTGATACACTTTTATTGGCGGTTAGGACAAATGATCTCTCTAAAACTGAAAGAGCAAAATTGGGGTGATAAGGTAATAAACAAGCTTTCAGTAGACTTGCGCAATGAGTTTCCTGATATGCAGGGCTTTTCCCGTCAGAACCTATACTACAGTAAGAATTTCTATGAGTTTTATGCAGGGCAAATGCATATTTCGCCCAATAACTCAATTGTCCCCCAAGTTGAGGGACAATTACAAATAGCTGATAATTATAAGATTATCTTTGATATTCCTTGGGGACATCAAAAGGTGATAATTAGTAAAGCTCAAAATATAGAAGAAGCATTATTCTATGCACATCAAACTCTATATAACAGTTGGAGCAGAAGCATTTTAGAAAATCAGTTCAAGCAACAATTCTACGAACATTACGGACAAGGACAAACAAACTTCTCGCAGACCTTACCAGCCCTAACAGCCGATATGGCACAGGAAGTAGTAAAAGACCCGTATTGGTTTGATTTTGTGTCTGTATCTCAAAAAGCACGAGAACGGGATATAGAAAAGCAACTTGTAACTCACATCACCCAGTTTCTTCTCGAATTAGGTAAAGGGTTTGCATTTGTAGGGGAGCAATATTGTTTGAACTTGAACAATAAGGAGTATTTCTGCGACCTCTTGTTTTATCATATTCCTTTGAGAGCTTACGTAGTTATAGAGCTTAAAAATGGAAACTTTAAACCTGAGCACTTAGGGCAGCTAAACTTCTATCAAAACCTGATTAATAATACACTAAGAGGAGAATATGATAATCCTACCATCGGAATGTTGCTCTGTCGGGATAAGGATAGGATTGAAGTTGAATATGCATTGCAGAATATTTCGTCACCAATTGGAGTTAGCGAGTTTAATGTAAAGGAGCTACTTCCTGATAATCTGAAAAGCAAATTGCCAACAATTGAGGAAGTTGAAGAAGAACTTAACAAATTTGTGGAATAACAAGATAAAGGTTAGGTGCAAGGTGCAAGCATATATATGTATATATAGCTTGCACCTTGCACCTAGGTTGAAATATTAATAATCAAAGACTTGCGTAATTTAGAAAGAATGTATACTTTTGAACCCAAGATATAAGCAGACAGGCACTAGACAGAAGTGGACAGTTTTTTAGGACTAAAACGTGACAGGTACAAGGCTTATAACTCCAAAGATATTGATTTATAGGAGAATATACTGCAAGGTTCATGAACCAGGCGGATCACCAAGAAAACAGCTTCAGATTTATTCTGAGGCTGTTTTTCTTTTTATAACTTACAAAAGTTATTCACCACAAGTTATATCCTTCTGTTCATATTCTACTCATAAAATTGCTAATATATATAATTCCAGCAAATTAACCTGTTGATAACTTTGTTGAAAAGTCTAACAAATACACAGAGACAAAATCAACACAAAAGCCAAACTATTTACATGGGCCTTATGTATTCTACATTTCAACCTTCACTCCCATCGCGTCGTTCTGACAAACTCTGTCTAACTATAGGAGCGCCTATTAAATTTCGATAAGTTTTTTATGGACAAATGTTCCTTCCGGGAGAAAAAATAATTTCTCTCGGAAGAAATCCAAATTACATTCGGAAGAATTTGAAATCACTTTTTCTCATTTTCTTCCCGCCATTTGTCACGCATCTTCATCCGCTTGATCTGCAGAAAACGCAATAGGAGGATAACGAATACAGATACTCCCATCACAGAGAAATACTGTACCCAATCCGGATCAGGCTGCTTTCCGGGCCACCCCCATACACTCATCACAATCAGGTAGACCAGCAAGACACCGGTTGTAATATTAATCTTCTTCATAAGGATATTTCTTCTTTGTTATTTTCAACAGGCAAAGATACAAGATAGTTTTTGCTTTCATTGGGTCAGAACACACTTGTGTTGGGTGCGATAACCACCCGCATCAATAAGCAGGATATATAAACCGGGCCGTAAAGGTAATGATTGAACAGAGGAACCATACGGCACCGGACAAGAATAAACGAGACGTCCGGCAACATCGATCACTTTCAGCTTTCCTGCAGATGGTAGATCGTTCAGATAAAGTGTATTACCCTTCAATATACCTCCTCCGGTCTTCTTATTTACCTGAACCTGTTGAGTTTTAACATCTATCGGCTCCGATAAGTCGGAATACAAAGGAAAACCGGATTTCAGCAATACCGCATTTGTCGCAGACGATTCACTCGTAATAATCAGTTCTGTAGCGGAGGTCGCTTTAACGAAGAAAGCCGCAAGAGGAGGAAGTGCATAATCGCTCCCTATTGCATAAGGTTTATAATTCTTTCCATCATATACATAAATGTTTCCATCGAGAGAAGAGGTAGATTCTATTTGAGAGAGTTTCAACGGAGCAAGTAACGGGTTACCACAAAGATACCAACCGCTATTATCGTTGTTTACATCTGTGGATGAGACTATATTAACAGGAATAGAAGCGATCTTCCCGAAACCGACAGGAAGTTTTTTAGCCTCGACAGAAAAAGTCAATGTGTTATTAGAGGCGGCTACATCCAATGCGACCAGATAGCCTTTCCCTTTTTCAAAAATAAGAAGATTACCCGAAGAAGCAGAAAGAGAGAAGACTTCCCAATTTCCGGTTGGCTTTTGAGTGGAGGCTCGTTTGTCACCATTATAAGTTTGTACATATAAGTAGTTGCCGCTACCGACAAAATGCTCATCCTTTAATTGAAAACGGCTATCAATACCTTTCTGGTAAATATCAAAGGGAAAAGAGAGAAAATACCATTTACCTTTTTCAGGAAAAGTATACTGAAGGGTTATATTCTCTTTCACAGACAGTTCGCCTTGTACCGCCAGTGAAAAATCAGAGGTTGTAAGTGGAATATCAATGCTTGTCGGTAAATTGCCAGTACTATGTAGAAAGAGAGTATCTACGATAAAATGGCCGTTTTTTACAATCCTTAGACTACCACCATCACCAAGGGATGCTGTTTGGCATTTTACAACAGAATTAATTGTTGCCATTCCGGAAATCAATGCACTCCGATGGCGTAAAGGCGGAAGATGCGACCAACAAGTCTTGTCATACCAGTCACCTTGACCGGAAAAATAAGAATATTGGGGAATCGTATCCCTAGCAAAAATACTATCAATAAGGAAATAACCATTCTTTGTTTTAGCAGCAGGCGCAGATGTTGAGAAATCCAGGCGATAAGGGTTATTTCCAAACCGAACGGACAATGCCGGTGGCTCTCCATTAGGATAGACCGTCCCTTCCCTTTTTCCACCCTTATTATCAAGTTCCACTAATAGTTTTTCACCGGAAACAATATCCTTAACAGTAAACGTAATAAAAGCAGATACTCTCTGGAAGCTTTCTAATGAATAAGGCTCAAAAGAGACACATCCTTTCAAGGGGATCTTTAACTTATTATTCACCACAGCAGTTCCACTCCCAACCGTATAATTCCAATTATCAATATCCGACCCCGAAAACGTCTGCATACGAAACGTATCGACAACCAACATATTCCCGCTTCCCTTCACAAAATCGGACCACGTAGACGGATTAGACACTTGTGCCCGGACAGGCACTAAAATTGCAAGAATTGCAGTTCCGGCAAAGATGCGCCGAAACATACGTAAATGTTTCTCTTTCATAGCTAAACTATTTTGATCGTTATTCTGTTCGCAAATATAAAGAAATAATTGAAATGATTATCTTTGTCGCATGAAAGAATTTATCATATCAGAAGCGCTCACAGAAAAAGCGGTGCTCGTTGGTTTGATTACCCCCGAGCAAAACGAACAGAAGGTAAAAGAATATCTGGACGAATTGGCATTTCTTGCCGATACGGCCGGAGCCGAAGCCGTTAAACAGTTTTATCAGAAACTGGACTATCCGAACCCCGTTACTTTTGTCGGAACCGGAAAACTTCAGGAGATAAAAGAATACGTCATCGAAAACGAAATCGGATTGGTTATTTTCGACGACGAACTGTCTCCCAAACAGCTTCGTAACATAGAAAAGGAACTTCAGGTAAAAATACTCGATCGTACCAGCCTGATCCTCGATATATTTGCCCATCGTGCACAGACCGCCAATGCTAAAACACAGGTGGAACTGGCTCAGTACAAATACATGCTGCCCCGTCTAACACGTTTGTGGACTCACCTCGAACGTCAACGGGGTGGTGTCGGCATGCGCGGACCGGGTGAAACCCAGCTCGAAACCGACAAACGTATCATCCTGGATAAAATATCCAAGCTGAAGCGTGACTTGATAGAGATCGACAAACAGAAAAGTGTTCAACGGAAGAACCGCGGCAAGATGGTCCGCGTGGCATTGGTCGGATATACCAACGTAGGTAAATCCACATTGATGAATCAGTTGAGCAAGAGCGATGTATTTGCTGAAAACAAATTGTTCGCCACACTCGACACAACCGTCAGAAAGGTGATTGTCGAAAACCTTCCGTTCCTGTTGTCAGACACGGTCGGTTTTATCCGCAAACTACCAACCGAACTAGTCGAGTCGTTCAAATCGACCCTCGACGAAGTGCGTGAGGCCGATTTACTCATACATGTAGTGGATATCTCCCACCCGACTTTCGAAGAACAGATCGAAGTGGTAAACAAGACCTTGGCAGAGATCGACAAAACAGAGAAGCCGATGATCATGGTCTTCAACAAAGTAGATGCTTTCACATTTGTACCGAAAGACGAAGACGACCTCACCCCTCGGACACGCGAAAATATTGACCTGGACGAGTTGAAACGTACCTGGATGAACAAATTACAGGACAATTGTATCTTCATCTCCGCCAAGGAACGTACCAATATAGATGCTTTAAAAGCATTGTTATACGAACGAGTTAAACAAATACATATCACCCGTTTTCCTTACAATGACTTCCTCTTCCAACAATACGACGAAGAAGAGTAAAGTCATAAAACGAATAGAATCACAAACCAGTTGACCAATGGATAAAATAAGAAACCTGCGGCCGGAAGAGATTACAATCCTGCAATCTCAAGACTGCCGTGCAGAAAGCTGGGATCAGGTGTTTGTCCCGCTCACTTTTGATACGAAATACCTTTCCAACGTACGGTTTTCGGGAAGTGTCATATTGGGCCTCTTCGAAAAGGAATTTATATTGCCCGGCGGAGTCAGGAAGCATAGTGGGATCAGGAATGCAAGTTTGCATAACTGTTTTTTAGGCGACAATATCCTGATCGAGAATATACATAATTATATTGCCAACTACCGTATCAACGACGATTGCTTTATCGAGAACGTAAATGTAATGGTCGTAGACGGAACAACTTCTTTTGGTAACAATGTTGCCGTATCGGTTCTGAACGAAACCGGAGGCCGGGAAGTCCCGATCTACGACAGCCTTTCCGCTTCAATGGCTTATGTTATTGCCCTCTACCGCCATCGACCGGAACTGATCCGGCACTTACAGGAACTGATAGCCAATTATGCCGAAAGCATTACATCCGATTATGGCACGATCGGCAAACAGGTCAGGATTATCAATACGGGAACCATCCGCAATGTTCGGATCGGAGATCATACAACGATAGAAAACTGCACCCGCCTGGAAAACGGTTCGGTCAACAGTAACAAACAAGCCCCGGTATATATCGGCGACAGCGTGATCGCCCAGGATTTCATCCTCTCGTCAGGAGCGGTTATTGCCGACGCAGCCAAGATCATCCGCTGCTTCATCGGGCAAGCTTGCCATGTGACTCATAACTTCTCGGCTCACGACTCATTATTATTCAGTAACTGTGCTTTCGAAAATGGGGAAGCTTGCGCCATCTTTGCCGGTCCGTTCACTGTCTCCATGCACAAAAGCAGCCTATTGATAGCAGGGATGTATTCGTTCCTGAACGCCGGAAGCGGTTCGAACCAAAGCAATCATATGTATAAACTGGGACCTATCCACCAAGGGATTGTAGAAAGGGGATCGAAGACGACCAGCGACTCGTACATCCTTTGGCCGGCACGTATCGGTGCATTCTCCCTGGTCATGGGCCGCCACCACCATCATAGCGACACATCGGACATGCCTTTCTCCTACCTGATAGAGAAAGACGATGAGACTTATCTGGTTCCCGGTGTCAATCTCAGAAGCGTAGGTACGATCCGCGATGCCCAGAAATGGCCGAAACGTGATAAACGAACCGATCCGGAACGCCTGGATATGATCAACTACAACCTATTGAGTCCCTACACGATCCATAAAATGATAAAGGCGGTCGGTATCCTGAAAAACCTGCAGCAACTGGTGGGTGAAACATCTGAAATATATTATTTCCAAAATACCCGCATTAAAGGTTCGTCTCTACGAAATGCCCTGAATTTATACGGAATGGCAATCAACAAGTTTCTGGGCAACTCCTTGATCAAAAGACTGGAAGGCACAGAATTCCGCTCTATCGAAGAGGTCCGACAACAACTACAACCTACATCGGAGATAGGTTCTGGTGAATGGATCGACTTGTCAGGATTAATCCTTCCCAAAGAGGAACTGGATAACCTGATCGGTGAGATTGAAACGGGACAGACTCATTCATTGTCCACGATAGAAGCTTTTTTCCATTCGATGCACAGCCATTATTACGATATGGAATGGACATGGGCTTACGAAAAAATCGAAGCGTATTACAACATCAACCTAAAAACGATCACCGCTGCAGAGATCATCCGGTTGGTAGAGTTGTGGAAATCATCCGTAATCAGCCTGGACGAATTATTATATAAAGATGCACAAAAAGAATTCTCCCTCACCTCGATGACCGGTTTCGGCGTAGACGGCACCCGGAAAGAGAAAGAAGAAGACTTCGAAATTGTACGTGGCGCATTCGAACAAAACCCATTCGTTACAGCAGTCAAAGAACACATCAGCACAAAACGGACACTGGGCGATGAACTGATCGGTAGAATAAATCGTATTTCAGATTTTGAAAAATAATACTGGAAAGCATTATTCCCGGTGACGGCTCCGGGGATGATGTTCCAATATTTCTTTACGCAGGAATTCCCGGTCGATATGTGTATATATCTCCGTCGTTGTGATCTTTTCATGTCCCAGCATATCCTGTATAGCACGAAGATTGGCTCCTCCTTCCAATAAATGAGTCGCAAAAGAGTGGCGGAAAGTATGAGGGCTCACATTCTTTTGTATACCTGCCATCTCCGCTTGCTGTTTGATCACATGAAACACCATGATACGTGAAAGTCCCGTTCCACGACGGCTCAGGAATAGAATATCTTCATATCCTTTTTTAACAGCAACCAAATTACGATCCAATAAATAATTCTTTATCTCACGAATAGCCGTATCGGAAATCGGGACAAGACGCTGCTTGCTTCCCTTCCCTTCTACTTTGATAAACCCTTCATCAAAATATACATCCGAATAACGCAGGGAAGTAAGTTCGGAAACACGTAGCCCGCAGCTATACAATACCTCCAGCATAGCACGGTTACGCTGGCCTTCTGGCAAAGAAAGGTCGATAGAATCGAGTATATCATTTATCTCATTGACGGTCAGAACCTCCGGCAACTTTAATCCGATCTTGGGAGACTCCAACAATTCAGTCGGATCAACTGTTATATACTCGTCCAGTAACATGAAGCGGTAGAACGACTTAATACCCGAAATGATACGAGCCTGCGAACGGGGATGAATTCCAATATCGTGTAACTGGGCGACAAACTGCTGTAAATCCTGATAGGTAATGTCGGTATACCCTTTTCCTTCCGATTCGATGAAGCGGGTAAGTTTATCAAGGTCGGTCAGGTAAGCCTCTATCGAATTGGCAGATAATGACTTCTCCAGCCGGAGCCAGGTCTTATATTTGCTGATTATATCTTTTCCTTGCTGCATTGTAGACAGGTAATTATGTATGTGTCAAATAAAATCACTACCTTTGCCGGATATTTTCAGCCCGTACAAGGTGGTACAAAGGTAATAAAGTTACAGCAAAATGAAGAAGATTCAGATTATTAACGGTCCTAATCTTAACCTGTTGGGCAAACGAGAGCCGACAGTGTATGGTAGTGCTTCCTTCGAGAGTTACCTGGACGAACTACGCGCCCGATATCCTCAATGCGAAATTGCCTACTATCAAAGTAATGTGGAAGGCGAAATGATAAACAAAATCCACGAAGTGGGTTTCGAATACGATGGTATTATAATGAATGCGGGAGCATATACACATACTTCCATCGCATTGCATGACGCCATAAAAGCAGTAAATACTCCGGTAGTAGAAGTACACATTTCAAACGTACATGCACGCGAATCGTTCCGTCATGTTTCGATGATCTCTGCAGCCTGCAAAGGAGTGATCCTTGGATTCGGCCTGGATTCATACCGGCTGGCACTTGAAGCACTTATTCAGTTGACAGTTGACAAATAACAGTTGACAGTTAACGGAGAACTAAGACGAAACACAAAGAAAAGGTTATTAGAGCCTGACACCCGACGAGAAGCAGTTCAGATAGTTTTTTAACAATCGACTGTCACTTGCCAACTGTCAACTCTTAAAGAAATAATAGGTTATAATATTTATAAGGTTATATGTTAAAGCATACTAAGATTGTTGCTACGATTTCTGATCAACGTTGTGATGTGGAATTTATCCGCTCACTGTACAATGCAGGAATGAATGTTGTGCGCCTAAATACGGCCCACATGATGGAAGAAGGTTTGAACCGTGTTGTTACAAATGTCCGTTCCGTATCCGACCGCATCGGGATTCTGATGGATACGAAAGGCCCTGAGGTACGCACTACTATCTCCCAGGAGCCGATATCTTTCACAACCGGCGACCATGTAAAGATCGTAGGCGACCCGAACGGTGAAACCTCACGTGATTGCATCTATGTATCATACAAAAATTTTGTCGGCGACCTGGAAGTTGGAAGCGATGTCCTGATCGACGATGGCGACCTGGAATTGAAAGTGATCGAGAAACATGACGACTATCTGGTCTGTGAAGTAGAAAACGATGCCGTATTGGGTAGCCGCAAAAGCGTAAACGTACCGGGGGTACGCATCAACTTGCCTTCACTGACAGAGAAAGACCGTAAAAATATCGTTTGGGCTATCGAAAACGATCTCGATTTCATCGCCCACTCTTTTGTAAGAAATAAACAGGATGTACTGGATATCCAACATATCCTTGACGAACATAAAAGCCCGATCAAAATCATTGCCAAGATCGAAAACCAGGAAGGTGTAGACAACATCGACGAAATCCTGGAAGTGGCTTACGGTATCATGATTGCCCGCGGCGACCTGGGTATTGAAGTCCCTGCAGAAAAGATTCCGGGAATCCAACGCGTACTGATCCGCAAGTGTGTAGAAGTGAAGAAACCGGTAATCGTGGCGACCCAGATGCTTCACTCCATGATAAAGAACCCGCGTCCTACCCGCGCGGAGGTAACCGATATTGCCAATGCAATCTACTACCGTACGGACGCATTAATGTTGAGTGGCGAAACGGCATATGGTAAATATCCGCTCGAGGCCGTCCAGACAATGACAAAGGTTGCCCGTGAAGCCGAAAAGACAAAACTTGCAGCAAACGATATCCGCGTACCTATCGAAGGTAATGACCTGGACGTGACTTCATACCTGGCAAAACAGGCCGTAAAGTCATCCAACAAATTGCATGTGAAAGCGATTATCACCGACAGTTATACCGGACGTACCGCCCGTTATCTCGCTGCTTTCCGTGGCACATCTACGGTATTCGCCATCTGCTACAACCAACGTGTAACACGCATGCTTTCCCTGTCGTACGGTGTATGGGCTGTATACCAGCCGTGGGATGACAGCCGTCGTAACTACTTTTACAGTGCACTGAACGAACTGATCAAAAGCGGGCGTATCACACGCAACGACATGGTTGCCTATCTGAGCGGAAGCTTCGGTGAAGGTGGAGGAACAACGTTCCTCGAAATCAACAATGTTGGCAAAGTGTTGGATTCAGGAAACAATTATTCTCTCCCGACCTTTAAAGAATAATTAAAATAAAACCGAAAGTTCGCTTTTGCCTTTGTGTAAGAGCGAACTTTTGTATATTTGACGTATAAACATTCTTTATTTAAATGACATTAGACGAATACATTCTCTCTCACAGTGACGAAGAAGGAGACTTGCTATCCACATTGAACCGGGATGCCAACGTAAACCTACTGCGTCCGCGTATGCTGTCCGGGCATTTGCAGGGACGTATACTGAAAATGTTTTGTCGCATGCTACGTCCAAGGCGTGTACTGGAAATCGGAACTTACACCGGTTATGCCACACTCTGTCTGGCTGAAGGGACTGATGAAGATGCACTTATCCACACCCTTGAGATAAATGATGAAATGGAAGATTTTATCATGAAGTATCTTTCCCGCTCCCCTTATAAAGAGAAAATAAAACTGCATTTCGGAGATGCGATGGAGATCATCCCTCAACTTGACGAAGTATTCGACCTTGTGTTTATCGATGCAGACAAACGATTATACTCAGAATACTTCGATCTGGTATTTCCGAAGGTCCGCCCCGGCGGCTTGATCCTGGCCGATAATACGCTTTGGGATGGTAAAGTATTGGAAAAACCCCACCCGGCAGATAAACAAACCATCGGTATTCTTAGTTTTAATGATAAAATAAAAGCAGACCCACGAGTGGAGAAAGTGATCCTTCCACTTCGCGACGGCCTGACAATGATTTGGAAAAAATAAAATTATAACGATATGGAAAGTACAAGACTGAATAAGATTGGTCGTCTGATCCAGAAAGAATTAGGCGATATTTTCCAGAAACAGACCCAGGGAATGCCGGGTATACTGATTTCTGTAAGTGCAGTGCGCGTTAGCCCCGACCTGGGTGTAGCCAAAGCATACTTAAGTATCTTCCCTTCCGAAAAAGGTGAAGAATTGCTGGAGTCCATCCGTGCCAATACCAAAGCAATCCGTTTCGACCTAGGTAAACGTATCGGCAAACAGGTACGTATCATTCCGGAACTGAGCTTCTTTATCGACGACTCACTGGATTATATCGAGAACATTGATAAATTGCTTCAAAAATAAGGGAACAGAACTTTGAATCTTCCGTTTTATATAGCCCGGCGGTACCTCTTTTCGAAGAAATCCCATAATGCGATCAATATCATATCCATGATATGTGTTTGCGGAGTGGTGGTTGCTACCATTGCATTGGTTTGTGCACTGTCTGTCTATAACGGATTCAATGATCTGGTTGCAGGTATGTTCAGCAGTTTCGATCCGGAGCTAAAGATCACCCCCCGGACCGGAAAGGTATTCGATCCAACAACATCCGAAATACAGAAAGTAAGAGAGTTGAAGGATATAGCCTTTTTCAGTGAGACATTGCAGGACAATGCCCTGATACGCTATCACGACCGCCAGGATGTAGCTATCATTAAAGGAGTAGACGATGCATACCAGCATCTAACTTTAATGGATAGCGTACTGATAGACGGTAAATTCACGTTGAAAGATGAGGTAGCAGATTATGCGGTATTAGGAGTTGGCCTGGCATCGAAACTCGGAGCAAGACCCGGATTTGCTGCACCGTTGGAACTGTATGTTCCCAAACGGGACGAAAAAGTTAATACATCAAATCCGGCATCTTCTTTCAATACTGGATATCCCTATATCAATGGCGTATTCATGATCAATCAGCAAGTCTACGACGAAGGATATATGATCGTTCCTCTCTCTCTTGCCCGCGAACTGTTTCATTATGATAAAGAAGTCAGTGCCATAGAACTGAAATTAGTCGAAAAAGCAGATATCTCTTCCTTAAAAAAACAGATTAAAACCATTTTAGGAGATGACTTTATTGTTCAAGACCGCTTCGAACAGCAGGAAGCGTCTTTCAAGATGATGCAGATTGAGAAATGGATGACTTTCCTGATCCTTTGTTTTATTCTGGCAATCGCCTTATTCAATGTGGTAGGTTCGCTATCGATGCTGATGATCGAAAAGCAGGACGATGTCCGTACACTTCGCAATATGGGAGCAAGCGACAGTCTTATCCGACGCATATTTCTGTTTGAAGGCTGGATGATCTCCGGATTCGGAGCGTTAATAGGGATTGTGATAGGTTTGGTTCTTTGTCTTCTACAGCAATCGTTCGGCCTGATTAAACTGGGACAAACCGCAGGAGCCTTTATTATTGATGCCTACCCCGTACGTGTAATATTTACCGATATCCTGGTAGCGTTTATAACGGTAGCGGCCATTGGATTCATGGCCGCCTGGTATCCCGTACATTATCTGGGGAAGAAATGGTTTAGTTAAATTCCGCCCCGTATTTTATCTGTGCATCGGCAACAAACTGTTTGATGCGTTGTTCATCGTCCTTCTTGCAAATAAGGAGGACATTTCCTGATTCAGCGACAATACAATCATCCAATCCTTGTACGACAGTCAACCTTTTAGGATTTCCTACCGCAATGACATTTCCCGAACTTTCATACAATAAGGCTTTGCTGTTCTTTAACACAGCATTGTTATTCTCGTCTTTCGGAGCCAGATCGAATAATGAGCCCCATGTACCCAGGTCGGCCCAACCGAAATCTGCACACAGCATATATACATTATCTGCTTTCTCCATAATACCGTAATCGATAGAGATCTTCAGGCAATAAGGGAAGTTTTCACGTATAAACTCACGCTCATGTTCTGTATTGAATTTATCTTTACCCAAGTCAAAACGCAAGGCGATATCCGGCAGATATTTACTGAACGCATCCAAAATGGCATCCACATTCCAGAGAAACAATCCGGAGTTCCAGAAAAATTCACCACTCTCATAAAAGACCTTTGCCAGTTCCAAATTCGGTTTTTCCGTAAAAGTCTTTACTTTGGTAAATTCTCCCAACATAGAGTCACTGCTTTGAATATAACCGTAACCGGTTTCCGGACGGCTGGGTTTGATGCCTAGCGTCACCAACGCCTTATTCTCTTTCACAAAATCCAATCCACGCTGAACGTCTTTCAGGAATACATCTTCTTTCAGTATCAGATGATCGGAAGGAGCAACAACAATATTGGCATTCGGATTACAGGCTTTGATATGATAAGCTGCGTATGCGATACAAGGGGCTGTATTCCTACGTGCAGGCTCCAGCAGGATCTGGTTTTCTTTTAATTCCGGTAATTGTTCTTTGATCAGATCAGCGTAAGCCTCATTCGTTACAATAAAAATATTCTCTGTTGGAATGATTTTGGAAAAGCGATCAAAAGTCATCTGTAGCAGAGAGCGTCCGGTTCCGAAAAAATCCAGAAATTGTTTTGGATAACTCTCTCTGCTAAAAGGCCAGAAGCGACTACCAATCCCCCCTCCCATGATAACGCAATAATTATCTTTCATGATACACAGGTTGTTTTATATTATACTCATACAAAGTTAACGAAATAATCCGGGATTTAGTCTCCCGATATAGTATTATTAGCCTTTCGTAATATATTATTTGAAAAAAAAGCGCCGAAAGCTTGCGTAAATAAAAAATATGCGTACCTTTGCAACGCATTAGAAAAAAACAAATGCCCAGATGGCGGAATTGGTAGACGCGCTGGTCTCAAACACCAGTGGATTCACTTCCATGCCGGTTCGATCCCGGCTCTGGGTACTGAAACGGAGAAGTTAGAAATAACCTCTCCGTTTTTATTTTTATCCTATTTCATACTCCATAGAAATACCTTATTCGTCCCTCAAAGCCTTTACCGGATTTCCGGATGCAGCTCTGAAACTATGCCAGCTTACGGTAAGTAATGTGATACCTACTACAATAAATAACGATAAAATATAAGTCCAAATACTAAAACCAGCACGATAAACAATGTTTTCCATCCATTTACTGATCATCCACCAAGTAACAGGAACAGCAATGACGAATGCTATTCCGATCCATATAATAAACTGGGTATTAAGCAGCTTCATAATCTGCCATGTGGTCGAACCATTTACTTTTCGGATTCCGATCTCCTTTGTACGCTGCTCAATAGCATACAATGCCATACCAAAAAGTCCAAAACAGGTTAGCAAAATACTGATAACAGAATACATCATTAACAGATCGGACAACTCAAAAAGTTTTTTATTATTACCCAACACTTTATTATACAGACTCTCATGTTCCAGATATTGTCCAGGATTAAGCTTATTCCATTCCCCATAGACTTGTTTAATAGCTGAAGTATTGTCGGGATCGATACGGACATGAAGTTTAACCCCATCTTTAGTGTAACTGATGATCCCCTTATCAATAGGTGTTTCAAGACTATTGGATATATTCAGTTTAAAATAATCTTCAACCACTCCTGCAATCACATAATCGTTACCGAAAGGAGGACGATCTTTCAACCTGGGTTCATATTCTTTTACAAGACCGCCAATAGGAATCTCTCCATTCGGGAACAAGCCTTGGGCCCAGGTTTGGTTCAGATAGACCGGATGCGGATATCGTTTTATAGCCTCTTTCCAGGGTAACCCTTGTAACAGTTTATACCCCATAACCTCCATCATTTCTTCTCCTCCATCTTCAGAAGTATAAGATTCATAGCTTCCATCCGGTCCAAACTCACTGATAGGCCATTCATACGTCTCATTGCTCAATGTCGCAGCCTGTACACCCGGAATAAGGGAAATATTTTCTTTTAACCGTAACAGGGAAGTTTTATTGTCAACCACCGAGAAAGTATAAATATCTTTATAGTTTTCAGCTTTACCATATAAAAGCGATATCTGTTGCCGTACGGAAAAGTTTCCGATTATCAGAATGAACGAGATAGCGAACTGGGCAACGGCCAGCGAAGTGATAATGCGTCGTCTTGCTTTTCCCCGATAAAAGTTGTTATACATAGAAATCGACATTTCCGGTAAACGCCTGCTCATATACAAAGCCGGAATACATGCCAGCAGAAGAATAAAGCCGAACGTAATCGGCAACATCTGGTTACTGTACAGAAAGTTAACCGGGACCTGGATAGACATGATGCGATTCATTAGTCCCAGCAGATCGAACTGTATCAATTGTGCAATCAGAAAACCGAAACCTACGGTCATAAATGTATCGGCAAACAATTGCATACTTAATTGTCCGCTTCCCGCTCCCATCAACTTTTGCACGTGCATAGAATATAATTGTTTAAAGACACGGGAAAAGCTCAGGTTTATATAATTAAAGCAGGCGATAGCTAATATCAGAATAGCTGAAAAAAGGGCGATGAACAGCAAAGTCGTATTAGGTTTCTTCAGAGAGGATGGGATTGAAACCGTATCAAAACAAGCCTGCCGGATAGTGAGGAATTCATTCTTAAAATCTCTGCCATCGTTTCTTTGAAGAATAAGGTTCTCTGTTTTAGCCTGCAGATCAGACACTGAGACATTATTTTTAAGCAGAAAAAAGTTTAATGCCGGAGAAGGGTCATCAAAAAACAAAACATCAAATCCAAAGGCAGACTGGCTATTATCTTTTACAACCGCGGAAACAGTAAAAGTTAATAGGCCTTTTTCATCACCGAAATCACTTGGTCCGAATAGGATCTGAACAGATTCTCCTATCGGATCACTTTCGCCGAATAAACGTTTAGAAGAAGATTCTGTCAGGACTATCCGATCCGGACCAAGCAGGGCATCGTTAAAACTCCCCCTTACTATTTCCTGAGGAAAGAACGAAAGAAAAGTACTGTCAGACTCTATTACTTTGATATCTTTGAAGAAGTTCTCCCCTACCTTACAATAACCAACCATAAAATAAGGATGAACGCGGCATCCCCTATCTAATTCCGGAACATGTTCAAGCAATTGAGAAGTAATATCCCGTGATACCATATTAAAAGCGGTCATTCCTGCCCCCGAAATGGTCTGCTTAACCACTACCATCCTATCCTTATTCGGATTATTCGGTTCTATATTGTACTCATGAATAACGAAAGCTGCCAATAAATTGGTACAAGCAATACCGACCGCCAGACTGAGGACAGAGATAATGGTAAATGTTTTATTACGCCACCAGCTTCGAAAGATGATTTTAAATGAAATGCTCTTCATGATGTTTTATTTTTTTTCAAAGCTAATCTGTCTTCATTTACTTGCCTACAAAAATAATGAACCTTTACAGCAACAAGGTGTAAATCGTCTAAATTTTAGACATTCTCACAAATCGACCATCTACAAATAGCATGTTCAGGCAAAACCTGATTCTTTTATATTTATCGTTCTGATTTATATTGTACCTTTGTAATAAAGGATATGCTGAATCGCAGATTACACCGGATCATCGTTGGCGGGATAACAGGAATTGTGTTATCCTCAGTTATAGGTGCGTGGCTTCTGGTCAGCCAGACTTCCCTTTTCTTTGCCTTTGTTTGCGTTTGCACAATCATAGCGCTGGCTATTATGCTGGTGAGGAAAATGGAGAAAACAAATCGCCAGTTGGAGAGTTTTTTCAGTGCGATCAATAACAACGATTTCAACGCTCATTTCGCGGAAAAGAAGGATGACAAATTCCTGAACGGATTGTTTCGTGAAATGAACCGGATTATAGCACAATTCGAAAATAACCATACCGAACTGGAAGAACGACGGTTTTATTACGAAAGTATTATCCGGGTATTGACACATGAGATCAGAAATTCTATTACCCCCATAGCATCTTTATCAGCCGACCTGATCAAATATAGCGATGAATATGGAAAAGAAGGGATGATCGACGGACTACAAACTATTAACCATCAGGTACAGCAACTGAATACTTTCTTAAATGCATATCACCGGTTAACACATCTGCCCGATCCGGTTAAGACAAAAGTTGAGATACATGCTTTATTCGACAAGCTTGACCGGTTGCTGAATTCGGAACAGGGTAGTGAGAACATCCGTTATATTTCACCGAAAAATGTGGAAATCCTACTTGATCCTAACTTAATCACCCTGGCATTGATCAATCTTATCCGCAACTCCCTGCAGGCTACCGCGCATAATCCGGAACCACTGATCCAGGTAGAAGCGGGAAAAAACGCAACATCTTTATTCATACAAGTAACCGATAACGGTGAAGGCATTCCACCGAACCGGCAGGAAGATATATTTACCCCATTTTACTCAACAAAGAAAGAAGGAAGCGGAATCGGACTTCCACTATCCCGCCGTATTATGCAACTTCATGGTGGGGAACTTAACGTAAACTCGCTTCCGGGCGAGAAAACTGTATTCCGCATGACGTTTCCTGAGCATTTATAGGTCGGCTTTCCGTAACATATAAAAACAACTCGTACTTAAGAAATTCCTCAGATACGGAACGGAAGAAACAACCTTCCCCAATCTCCGAGGCGACAATCCGAACTTGATCTCATAATGAGGATTTATAAAATACAATTGTTGGTCAACAATCTGATATCCCGTTTGCCGTACGAGATTCCGAAACATTTCAATAGTACATTTCGTTTCCTTGATACTCAATAATTCTTTTATTGTATCTTCTTTTTCTCCAAATACTTTTAGTATCCATTTATACAAAGTCCGGGGAAACAAATGTATAAATGGTAAATGTGAAATAAGTTTTCCCCGTGCAATTTGCTGATGTCCCCCAAATGGCATCTGCCAAGCAGGGAATGCAACAAAGACCACTCCATCAGGAGCCAAATAGCTTTTCATCCCGGATAGAAATTGAGACTTATCTCCTATATGTTCAATCACATCATGTATCAAAATAAGAGAAAAATATGTTTCCAAACCCTTTAACTGGAAAATGTCAGATGGAATAAAGACAGCTTCTTGATTTCTTTTAGTAAAGAAAGTCCGGGCCTGCTCAATTCGTAAAGTAGCAATATCCACTCCGACAATTTCACAACCCTGTTCAGCAAAAGGAAGCAGATTACCTCCTTCTCCACACCCTATTTCCAACACTTTATCCGGAAGTTCTCCTATTATCTTCTCTATATATGGAATATAATATTTTTTAGAAGTCCGTGCCTGTTCTTCAAAATAACGCTCACGGTTGATATGTCGTTCTTGCATCTTTCCTGTTTTATTATGTATTAATATGATAATGATTCAGGTGAAAGACTGCACGACTAAAACATTTTTTACTATGATATCCTTCTACCAACTAAAACGTAAGCCGACAGGAACAGTGAATGTCACCGGATGTTCCCTCCGGATAGTACGTAACCCGCTTCCGTCCGGAATATAATAATTAAGAGTCGGTTCTACATAGAAACTGATATGACGAGTAAAATGATATTGTACGCCTGCACTTGCATTGACCGACCATTGCATAGGCACAGCCAACGACTGGCGACTTATGTCGACAGGTACACTATCCGTTACGTGAAAAGTGCGAAGAGTTCCTTTTAACGGGATGTCGACCAGGACACCGGCTGTTGAGTAGAACGAGAACTTTCTGAAATTTCCCCAACGGTAAGAAACACGAAAAGGAAGACCAATGTAATGGAGTTTTTGCGTTTCTTGGATACGATATTCTTCACCTGTGATAAAATCCGATTTCAAGAAAGTATATTGTAATCCCGTTTCAAAACTCCAACGATCGTCCAGTTTTTTGTTTACAGAAAGTCCAAGGGTAATAGGAGAATCATGATGCTGATATTCTACAATTTTACCCCGATTACCTCCAGCTATCTGCATCAGCGTAAGTGAATCACCTAAAGTTCCCTCCTGATAACGAGTCTGCAGATAGGTGTAATAATCTTCCCACGTGCTTACTTGCTGAGGAAGCTCCGGATTCTCTTCACTGCCGGAATGAGGCGTAGCGATCAGTTTGTATAGATTCTGAGCCAGTTGTGGCCCCAATGATCCGGCCAACATAAACTTCCATTTATTTGATTTCCTGCTCTGCCGCATGGAGGTAAACTCTTTTAACGGATGCGAAATAAAAACAGTCTTATTATGGGATAACTCGGAAACGAACAAGGGCTTGGTGACAGGTTGTACGTCCACAGCAATCTCTTTCGGGAGCAGCAGGAATGGCGTTTTTTCCACATACACCAACGACGGGGCAACAAGCATCTCTGATTGTTGCGGACGCTCTGCCTTGCCTGAGAGAATAACCGGTTCGGTAGAATCGCTCTGTTCATTTTCCTTCTTTTGCACCGTTTCCATCTGTTGCAGCAAGTCTTTGGGTTGTTGCTTTTGCTGTCGTGGCCACCGACACACATATTTATAGAACAGCGGAACAAAGAGTATCAACAGCAGGACAAGAACCAAGCGATATTCCCCGATCATCTTTTTCAACAAAGACTTCGCACGATATAGTTGTGAAGACGATGAGTGAGAAGCGATATTTAACAAATTACCGATCTCTTTATGAGGTAATCCCTCCAATACTGCAAGTTTGAACACCTTCGAATACCCCTCGGGCAGACTCTCCACTAACTCCATTATCTGGTCATACGACATGAAATCGGCCTCGAAAAAACTTCCCGTCGGTTCATCTTCTTCGGGTATTTCAGACAAGGGAATCATATTTGCGGCATTGTTCTGGTTAAGATAACGGAGAGAGATATTCTTCATTATGATTCCCATCCAACTTTCCAGTTTCTCAGGATTACGTAATGAATCAATAGAAGTAAAGATTACAATGAAGCCATCATGAAGCAGATCTTGTGCGATTTGTCTGTCGGACACATAATGGAGACATATCCTCATCATTTTCCCCGAGTAAGTTTTATAAAGTAAGTCCAAAGCTTGCTCATCCCCACTTTTACACAAATCCACTAATTCCTTCTTATCCATTTAATCACAACAATATAATAGTAATGATGCACAAGTATCGAAAAGACTGCGTGGCCCATATGTTTTTAACATTATAAATATTATTGCTTTCAGGAATGTGTAAAAACTCAATTTGTTGTTATATCTAGATGATTATCAATCATTAATATGTTCGATCGCGAAGCCTAACTGTCAATTGAGACTTGAAGGCTGGTATTAAGTGTTTTCAAAATAAACTATCATACTATCATTTTTTCAGTACACCATTTGAATATCAATAAACACATCAATGATAGTTACCCGTTTTAACTATCATTTAACCATCATAAACTATCATAAAACGGTCTGTTTGAGGTAATGCATCGCAAAAAAGGGATTAAAAACGATCTGATGCCTGCTGTTTTCCGATAGTACCCTACATCTTTAGCTCCAATATGGCTGTTATTTTCACGAAAACGACTTATTCTTCTCCTTGAGATCCCCTTTTCAGGCCCTTTTACACCCGGATTTGAACGATGCTAAGACCCGGGTCCCA